>ERZ1464571.17-NODE-17-length-44668-cov-28.277677_pt1 | contig 44668 bp, 55 predicted proteins | sample MGYA00563956_ERZ1464571 | MGnify/ENA primary metagenome ERZ1464571 (study PRJEB39283, sample SAMN07833129) | human skin metagenome | isolation source: Scalp | host: Homo sapiens | place: India: Bengaluru | collected 2015-06-26 ...
ACTAAACTTGAAGACGAATGTCGGCATAGCGTGAGCTATTAAGCCGACGATTCGATAAGTTTAGGAATTGTTAAGGGTTCGGAGGCTCAACGTCAATAAAGCAATTGGAATAAAGCATTAAAAATAGCCACTCAACAAATTGAGCGACTATTGATTGGGCGGATAGTTACTTTGTGTTTAAAGAATTCATACATAATTGGGATAATGCTATAGTTTTACTTTAACACTTATTTATTTTCACTTCATCCAAAAACTATTTGACAATTTAATAAGTTCTAATTTTTGGTGCTTTATAATTTTTTATAAACTCTTCGATTTCTTTGAAAGATTTTGAAAATAGTATTTTATTTCTATCTTCTTGAGTTAAAAATTCGTTTGAAACCATTTGATCGTAGAATTGTTCGATAAGAGAATAATAGTTATTTGTGTTGAAAAAGATACATGGGTTATTGTTTTGTCCAACTCTTGACCATGATACAACTTCAGTTATTTCTTCTAGAGTTCCGGGACCACCTGGAAGTGCTATACATACGTCCCCTTTTTCTAAAATAACTTCTTTTCTTTCTGACATACTTTCTACGATTATTAGTTTGTCTAACTTGTCATGTGCTAGTTCTCTTTGTTGTAAGAACGTAGGCATTACACCGATTGTTTTTCCGTTATTATGTATTACAGTATTTGCAATTGTTCCCATTAATCCTGCATTTCCGCCACCAAAAACTAAAGTGTGATTATTTTTAGCTATCCATTCACCTAATTGAATTGCACTATTTTCGTATTCTTTTTTGTTTCCTTTGCTTGCTCCACAATAGACTATAATATTCATTTTTATTACTCCTTTTTTCTTAATATTATCAAGCTAGGAGGGGCCATTTTAAAACAAGTAAAACGAGTTTCTTCTTGTCTTGCTACTATATGGAAATAAATCAATTTTAATAAAATTTCCTTGGCTAACATTCCAAATTGTTGCTATTGAGTATATTGGTTTTATCTTTATCACTTGCTTGAATTAAATTATCATCTTCAGCAGCATCTAAATTTAAAATTTTATGCTCTTTTTTAAGTGGTACGCTGAATCTTAGCTTACGTATTAAAGATATTGTATTTAGGCATATTTTGTTGACGTTTAGTAAGAACATGTATTTCTTCAAACTCAGATTTAATACAACGCATTAAATAACTTTGCATAGATTGAACAGATTCATTCTTTTTCTTTATGATAATTCTAAAACGTTTTAGTACATCAATAAGTTCATCTTCAATATCTTCAAGTGTATAAGGCATAACAATTTCATCAGCACGTTCATCATGAAACGAACGTTTTGCTTTTAAGATAATACCTTTAATAATTTGAATTTCTGATAAAGAGTAATTCATTAAATACTTGGCTAGGTGTTCAGGGAACTCTTGTAATTCATAACGTGCATCTTCTTGTTTAGATAAAGTATCAGATGTTTTAGATTGATGATTTGAATGATTTGGATGGAATACAGTGTTGGACTTACTTTTGATATTATGTATATCATTCATATCATTCGTATCATTAAACTCAGTATCATTAAACTCAGTATCATTAAACTCAGTATCATTAGAGTTTGTCTCACAAACTTCTGGAAGTTTGTTTTGTAAACTTCCAGAAGTTTGTTTTGTAAACTTCTGGAAGTTTGTTTTGTAAACTTCCTTGTCATCAGTGGATTTATTCGTCTTTTCTTCGTTTTGAATTTTATAGATATCATCTTCTGTAACTTCTGGTTTAATTAAATATAGCATGTTAGGTTTATTCAAACCTAATCTTTTTTGTCTTAATAAATTAACACTTTCTAATTCTTTTTTAATTTTAACTACTTTATTTTTACCTAGATTTAGTATTTCCATCAAATTTTCATTGGTATAAATAAAATAAATATTTTCCTCACTATCTACCCAATCATTTTGTAAGGATAATTCTAAGCGATCACGCAAAATCGAATAAGCAACTTTTGCTTCTAAAGATAGTTTTTTGTAAATTTCATTTGTAAAAAAGACTTTAGGTAATTGATAGAAACGTTCTTGATATTGTTCTTTCTTTTTGAAATATTTAATCGGCATAAAAAAGCTCCTTTCATAAAGTTTATAACTATTAGAGAAAGAAGCTATATAACCTTTTTGATAGTAAAAAGTCGTGAATCGTACTTGCGAATATTAAAAATAACAATTATAATACAAGTACAACTAAATTAATAATGACAAAAACTTAGCTTGAAGATTATAGTTTTTCTACTTATTAGCTGTTATCTAATAAGTTATAGCTTCTTTTATAGCTTCTTTGCTTCTTTCTTTTGTAGCTATAAATTAATTTTAAGGACAACTGTTACCGCAGTTGTCTTTTTAAGTTTATACATTCACTTTAGCATAAAACATTGATAAAAAAAATAAAATTTAAGTTAATAAAGCAACTAGAATTGCTATTTCCCTTTATCTTTTATGTTCATAGAATATCATAGTTCAATATATTCGTCTACGTTACAGACGAATATATTGAACTACGTTTGCAATGTAGACGATTGAAGTAGATTATTTCTTTTAACTATGATAAGGTAGGAATATACATATTCGTCTACATTATAGATGAAATGAATAGAAAGGAGGCTTTATAATGGAAATATATTCGTTTGTATCTACAAAAGGTGGTGTTGGTAAAACATCAATTGCATATAATTTTGCTACATATCTATCAGAAAGAGATAATTATGTATTAGTTATAGATCAAGACCACCAATGTAGTATATCTCAATTATTCGATTGTGATAAGCAACAGCACACAGTAAAAGGAATATATACTGGAGAAAAAGTTGGAATTAAAAATGTTCGAAAAAACATAGACTTAATAACTGGAGATTATTATTTAGATAGAACCGAAGATTGGGTAATAAGTCAACCTAACACAGATACTAAATTATTAACTTGGGTTACTATGAATTTAAAAGACAATCTAAACATATCTCAGTATGATTATATTATTATTGACACACATCCAGACTTCAGAACAGCAACTCGAAACGCTGTAGCTGTCAGTGATAAAATTATAAGTCCCGATGTACCGGGTGCTAATAATGACGAAACGAAAGGTAATACGTTAGAACGTTATTCTCAATGTGTTGAAGAGATTATTGATCCAATATCAATGCAATCTTATGTAACAGCTGAATTATATTTAGTAGGAAATCGTATTAAGCATAATACGGAAAGCTCTAGAAGATTTGTTCAAGAGTTGGAAGAATTTGATAATTATTTAACTTCTTTTAAAGAAAAAGAATTATTTATTAGAGCTACAGTAAAACGTACATCAGTAGATAATTTAATGAAACTAAAAGAAAATCAACGAAAAGAGCATATTGAATTTTATAATCAATACCAGAAAAGTTTTAAAAAATTTTTAGAAGCTGAATAGAGGTGTGATGAATGAGTAAAGAAAAGTTTGATAAATTTCACAATATACAACAGCAATTAAATAAATCAAAAAACACTAAAATTGAAAATGAAAAAAAAAGAGCATCAGATTATTATAAAGATAGAACAACGGTTGCTATTAAAAAAAGCACTAGAGCATTACTTAATGATTTAGCTGATGAAAACAGAACAAGTTCTTACGATATGCTAGATGAGGTCATTGAAAGTTATGCTAAAAACAATCATTCTGATCGTTATGAGAAATATTTAAATAAAGAATTAAAAGGGCAGGAAAGCTAATTCAAAGTGGCTTTCTAAATTTTTCGTCTGTATTGTAGACGTTGAATATATAATCTATAATATAGACGAAAAGGATGAGGAGTATTATACTAATTATATAAGGGAGAAAAATCATTATTAATCGTCTACATTATAGACGGAATATAGGAGGTTACTTATGAGTAAAGCAAACATGATATCAATGATTGATATTATGTTTGGTTTGAGTAAAGAAGAATGTAATTCTTTATTCATTTAGACAAAGGATGAGGTTGAAAGAATATACATTAATTATTATCAGCATCAAGATGATGAGCAAATTCAGATAAGATACTTTTAAAAAATAGTATAAATGATAAAGATTTATTTTCTCTGTATTAAAATAAAAGGAGTTTTCTAGAGTAATAAAAAGTACGTTTACCCCCAGCTTATAACAAAATCTGGGGGTATTAATTCTTTAACTATTGAGTATACTAAGTACATCATTATACGCTCGTTTATATTCAACTTTAGATGGATTAACTTCTGCTTTGAAGTTATAAAACGCTAAAAGCTCGTGATATTCCTCTGTTGTAAGGTTATTTGGAATGTTGATATCTTTAGGAATTTTTAATTTTTCTATAGTCAAAATCATCAACACCTTTACTTTGATAATATTTTAATTATAAAATATTATCAAAGAATATAGGTCACAATTCGATTAAAATTCGATTAAAAGTATTTAACTAAAATAATATGAGTGAAAATATGTTTTCCTACATTTACAATTAATGTGATTCGTGATATTTTACTAACGAAATAACTAATGAAAACATGGGAAAACCCTCCAACCGTCGCCTCGGTATAGGAGGTTTTTTGTGTCATCTCTTAGCTATCGTGCTTATTCTTAAAATGTACAATGTACATCATTATAAGATCGGCTATTTCTCAGGTGTCAAATTTAGATGCAGAGAGAAGGTGCATTAACTGTTAATCATTTTCGCCAATTAGATTATAATACTGACTATATAAAGACTATAATAATGATGCTTTAAAATTTCAAATACTCGAAGAATTACCAAATCAAATTAAAGATTATCTAAACAATTTTGAAATTAGAGAGATTCGTATTATTAAAAGTACTTTACTTAAAGGAAAAAATCTTTTAATAATACACATGATACATATTACCGTTTAGAAGAAGTTGAATTTGAAATTGTCAGTGTCTTAAAACGTTTTAAAGCTATGTTATTACAAAAAAATGAGTCTGTTGAAGCTATGCAAGCTTATTTAATGCAATCGATTAAATCAGAACTAGAAGAAGTACATGCGTTAAATATGCGTCGTCAAAGCATGTCTAAGTACAATGTTTTCAATGAAAAATTCAAATAATTTGTGAGAATAAAAAATACATCAGAGTATCCTTGTTAAAATAGAAAATAAAGAATCAACTCCTTTTCAAAAGTTTTATCACAAATATTATTTAAATCTTAAATCCCTTTATTTTGAATTTTAAAGAATTAAGATGTTTATTATTTACCTAAAACTTACATTGGCTCTTAAAACGCAAATGAGAGCTAAATAAATATAATTTAATTTCACAAACTAAATTTTTGCATAAATTCGTTTCAAAAAACCAAAAATCTCACTGTTGAGTAGTTTTTGGATGAACTAAAAATAAATAAGTGTTAAAGTAAAAATATAGCATTATATTCATTCATCATTAAGTCTTTTAACATGAAGTAATTCTTCGTCTAACTTATAGCCACTCAACAAATTGAGTGGCTAATTTTAATTGAACAATATTATAACTATCTTTGACTACTCATTTTTTAGTAGTCTTTTTGTCTTGCATTGCATTTTAATCTTTTTCTAAGAGATTTAATTATTTCACATAGAAACTAATTGAAATTTTTTCGTTTAGCAGAGAAGTTATAAATCATTTTAAAATTTACTTTTCAAACCTTTTAAAAGGCCAAATGTAATTTTTATATTGATTAATATTCTTAATAGGAAAACTAAAAACTAAGAAAAGGTGTATAATGTAACTTTATTATTTTTAAGTGCATATGCGGTGTTTTTTCATCCATATGCACTGTTGCATATAAGATATTTTTTGCCCCATACTCTTTAATCAAAAGTTCTTTACTATCCTCAAAAAATCGTTTGATGAACAATAGGTATACACATATGTATAGCTATATACATAACTATATGCGTAAGTATTTATATTTATTAAGTCTTATCTAATGGATATTTCTCACCTTTACTTTTTGTACAACATGTTGTACAATTTTATTAAAGGAGGATATACTATGACTGTTTTAACTTATTCAAACGCACGTAAGGATTTCCGAAAACTAATAGATAAAGTAAATGATGATAGTGATACAGTAACTATCACAACTAATGACCGTAACGCTGTATTGATTAGTGAAGATGATTATAACTCAATTATGGAAACCCTCTACTTACAACAATCACCAGTCAATGCTAAACGCTTAGCTCAATCAATGGAAGAAGCTGAAAGAGTTAATACTGTAGAGGTAGATATAACAACTTATGAATAAGTACAATGTAACTTTTACACCTACAGCTTTTGAAGATTATAAGTATTGGCAAACACAAGATAAGAAACTATTAAAGAAAATTAATAGTTTGATTAAGAGTATTCAAAGAAATGGCATTTTAGAGGGTGAAGGCAAGCCAGAGCCTTTGAAAGGTAATTTGAAAGGTTACTATAGTAGAAGAATGAATCACGAGCATAGATTAGTTTATACTATTAAAGACCCTAGTATTATAATCATTGCATGTAGATATCATTATTAAAAAAGAGCTCTAGGTTAATCCTAGGGCTCATATACATATTATTTATCGGTATAGTCGTTGCAATGATTATAATAAGCAAAAGAATAACCATTCCCAACTTTTGGCAAGAGTAGGTAGAATGGTTAAAACTTAAAATGAAAGGTCACCGTCTTTTTAACGGGCTTACTAAGGCACGAGTGTTACTAGCGTTTGTGCTTTTCTATTTAGTCACTTTCAGTATATACTGTTTAATACTGTTTGTAAATTATTCAATTTCTGTTTTGAATTGATAATATACTAAAATTAAGTAAGATTAATAAATATTTATATCAAAAGACCACTCTTTATGAGTGGTCTAAATTATTATTTAGAAGTATTATCACTATCAGATGAAGAAGAACCACCGTTGATTAATTTTTGAACTTCTTCGATTAATTTTTTTACAAAATTAACTACGTTTTCCATTATGTATTTCACCCCTTTGTTCTGCGTCATACAATACTATTATTACATCCTATTTAAAAATTTACAAATAAAAAGGTAACGTTTGAATAAGAAGTTAAACACAAAAAATAAAGATACAACTTTAATACATAGTAAAATGAAAGAATTATAAAATATCTTTCATTATTTTTATTTTTTGATTACACGATATACAGTTGACCTACTTACGCCAGTAGCTTCGGCTATTTGTTCACCGGTCATTTTTTGTTCATCATATAGGAACTTAATTTCTCTTTTTTTATGATCAGGCATGGGTGGACGTCCACCGACGCGCCCTCTCGCTCTTGCAGAAGCAAGCCCCTTTTTAGTACGTTCGCTTAAAAGATTGGCTTCGAGTTCAGCAAAAGCACTCATCATCGTAAAAAACATTTTACCCATTGCATCTTTTGTATTGATATTCATATCAATAATTTGTAATTCAATATTATTATTTTCTAACCATTGAGCTAATTCTATTAATTGTTTCGTTGTTCGACCTAAGCGATCAAGTTTATAAACAACTAATGTATCTTCTTCACGTAAATATTCTAGACATTTGTCTAACTCTGATCGTTTTATTTTTCGACCACTCACTTTTTCTTTAAATATTTTTGAACAGCCAAAGTTTTTTAAAATATCGATTTGGCTATCTAAACTTTGATCTTGTGTTGAAACACGAGCATAACCAATTTTAGCCATTTGTACACCACGCTTTATTAAATTTTGTTATTCGTTTCACTATTACTGTATCATATCTCAATAAGTAAAGGTAAAATAAGACTTTGTTAATAATACAAGATATGATACTTGTAAGTAAAAAAATAGAAGTTGTCTTAAAATGCTTTATTTTTATGAATTTATGTGAGATAAAATCGATGAAACAAAGATTCATTATTACTTAGCTACCTATCTGTTTCAAAAACGTTCGTTTATGATATTATAGAGTTCGTTATTGTACTCAATCTCAATAAATGTTTTTATAATAAATGAAAGGATTAAGGAGGTTGTATGTATGAAAAATATTAATAATACAAGTAAAATTGATAACAGCTATGTTCTGTCGGCTTTAAGTTATTTAAGTATATTTTTTGCACCTATAGTTTTACCTTTATTTACATGGATATTAGCTGATGAGCCTACATCTATACACGGAAAAAAAGCATTAACTAATCACATATTTGCATGGATTTGCTTTTTTGTTGGCAGAGGTGCTTTTATCTTTTCGAAAGAGATTTATGATAAACCTTTTAATCATCAATTATTGATCTCTGTTATATTTATAATAATTACAATTCTATTTTTCTTAATTGCTCTAGTATTATATGTATTCAATATCATTAAAGGTGTTAAAATATTATTAAAAAAGTAGACTTCTTTAATTTAATCTGAGCTTAATGTCACTTTAATTTGGGAGTCAATCCGTGTAAAGTTGAATATAAGCGAGCATACTACAATATATTTCGTATACTTAATAGCGAATGTTTATCTAAGTGTCCCAGTTTTTATTTATAAGACTGGGATTTTTTGCGACAAGTATAGTTATAATGCAAAGTTAGTCTGACATACTCATATTTCAATATTAGTTGCATTACCAATTGTTTTTTTAATATTATCTTTAGCTTGTTCAAACTTATCTTTAGCCATCATTGCACCTTCTTAAAAGTTGAAATAATTTGTTTCGTATCGACAATACAACATATGGTCAATATAAATTCACATTATAAGTCATTTTATGGTAAAGGCAACGTTTTGGAACAGTAAAAAGTCATATTGCCACAAAAACCCCCGATTATTTTATAAATCGGGGGTTAGTTAAATTGTAGATACTATCTTTAACTATTATTTTTAAGTGCGTCATAGATAGCATCATCACGTGTAACATCTTTTTTCCCAATATTATCACCATTTATTTCCAAACCGCTATAATGAATAGGAGACCAATCTTTGTTAGGATGATCATTATCTAGTTGAGTATCATAATTCCATAGTGACCATGATAAATGTTTGTTTTTCATCTGATTTAAAATATAAGCTAAATCGCCATTTTGTGCTTTAGGTTTTTCTCCCATTGATCTTGTATTGAATTCACCCATATAGCTAGGAACGTTATAATCTTTTTCTTGAATTTTTTTAAACTTTTCGTCAAATGATTGTTTCACTGAATCATTCGCTTCTGTCGGGTAGTTATGATACTCATAAACTAAATTATGAGCAGTATCCTTATAGTATGATGGCTTTTTAAGATTGTCTGGATCCTAAATACCTTCTAAAAATATAATATGTTTGTCTCTTGAGTGGCGAATTGACTTAACAGCATCTTTATAAAATTGATTAACTTGAGGATTAGGTTCAGGTTTATGACTTGCATTACTTTTTCCTTTGGGTTCGTTATTGGTTTGTTTATATTTTTATAGTCTTCATAAACTTCTCTTTGGCTTTCCTTTATCTTATCTACAAGGCGGGGGCTAATATTATGATTTGTATCATAATATATTAAAGGTGTTCCTTTTTTAACATTTTCTTTTTTCTTAACTTGAGGCTTTATGTATGCACCTACATTTTTGTTTTCTTTATAAGTTTTTACAGAATCTGGATAAACTCGTCCTGTCAATTTCAAAGGTTTTGTTTTTTCGACCTTATAACTTTGGTATCCTTTATCTTGTTTTTCTCCTTTAGTATGAACTTAAGCATATACAAAATAAATTACTAAACAAGATAAAAATATAATTACAAGGACAAAAGTCCACATCTGTCTTTTGGTCATCTTCTACTCTCCATTACTATTCCATAGTGTTGATAGTATATATATAGAAAGCTCTAGCCGCTATGGCTAGAGCCTTTGATATTTTATAATAATTCTTATTTATTTACTAGCTGCTTTAAGCGCATTAAATACAATATCATTATTTTTTGTATTTTCTTTTTCTCCAAATTTGTCAGACTTCTCGTCAACATTTAAACCTTTATAATGAATAGGAGACCAATTACCTCTTTCTTGAGTATCATAATTCCATAATGTCCATGACATATCAGCATCTTTCATTTTATCAAAAATATGTCTATAATCTTCTTCATTAGGTTCTACATTCTCATCTCCAGATACACTTGTACCATTAAATTCTCCCATGTAATTAGGCACATTATAGTTAGCTTTTTTAATTCCATCTACTTTATTATCAAAACTTTCTCTAATACCTTGATGGCTTCTACCTTGGTCTTCAGTTGGATAGTTATGATATTCATATACAACATTATTTTCATCCCATTTTTTGCCTTTTTTAGGATATTCACTTGGATTAGGCATATTTATTGGATCCCATGTTGCCTCTAAAAATGCAATGTGGTTATCTCCATTTTTTCTAATTGTATCAATTGTTTCCTTGTAGAATTTAGCAATTTGTTTTTTTACATTTCCATCATGTATTTTGCCTTTAGGTTCATTTAAAATATCATATCCTGCTACACCTGGATTATTTTTATATTTTTCAGAAATATGCCACCAAATTTCTTTGGCTTTTCCTTGTAGATTTGGGTCCTCCCAAAGGTCACCATTCTCAGCATTAGCATGTGTATCTCCTGAATGCTCTTGATTATTTTGAGAACCCGGTGCACCATGCATATCAATTATGACGTATAGACCGTGATCATTTGCTTTATTAATAAATCTATCAACTTCTTTAAAAGCATCGTTACGCACTTTTACATCTTTAGGATCCATACCTTTTTTATAGTTTGTTAAATTAATATAATTTAAAGGTAAACGAATTGTATTCCCCCCCATATCTTTTACATTTTGAAAATCTTTATCTTTCCATCGATTTTGTGCAAATTTATCCAAAAGATCTCGGGTTTCCTTTGGACTATGACCTTCATCTTGAATTTTGTTAAATAAGTCTTTATAATCACTTGCTCCTTTGTTATCACTTAAACCTCCCATCCAACTTTCAGTTGTAAATACATTACCTGCATTAACACCTTTAATTTTAAAATCTTTTCCATCTTTTTGGATTTCTTTACCTTTCGTCTGAAGCTGACTCATATCTTCGGCATGTGCTGAATGTGATATTAATGTAGTAGTTAAAGCTGTTGCAGCTAAGACTGAACTAAACAGTATTTTTTTCATATGCCTCACCTTTACTTTTTAAATTTTATGCATTATCAAAATCTAAATCTTGGTCATTATAATGGTTAATTGCATCCTGATCTAAGTGGAAATTTTCACCATTCATTTTAAAATCTAACGGAAGTTTTAAATCAAAGTTTTTATCTTTAATAAATCGTTGTTGCGTTTTAAGTCTGTCAAATACATCGTTATCATTACTTTCGTTATTTTCATTTTCTTTTTGGATAGATTTGAATCTACCATCAAGGAAAGCATTTAAGAAATCTTCTTCATTTACACCATTTTTAGGTGATTTACCACCACTTTTATCTATGGCCCTTTCACGTAATTCATCAAAGCTCCAATCAGCAGGGTCTTTTCCTTTGTAACCACCTTGTTTAAATTCACCAGGGCCATGTTTAACAATAGCATCAAAGTAAACGTATTGGCCTAATTGTGATAATCCATCATCTTTGGCTGCTTGTACGGCTTTGTCCATATAATCATGCTTTAATACATAATTTTGTGCTTTAACAAAATTATCTCTATCGTTTTTAGAGGCATTTTTCCATGCTTTATCAAATCCCTCTAAACCTTTATGTGATTCAGATCCTTCTTTAGATAATTGTTTTAATGCACCTTCATATTTTTTCAAATCGTTATTAGGATTAATCTTATTGTAATGTTTTACTAAGTGAACCATGTCATCTGTTCCTGTTGTAAAGCCGATTATTCCTGCAGTATAACCTCTATGGTCTCCAATATCTTCAATATAACTATAATTATTTGAGTAGTTACTGTCAGTATTTTCTGCTGCTCCAACTAAAGCCATAATTCGTTTTCTTAAGTCAAAATTTTGGTCCATATAATTGTTGTTGTTCACTGCCATTTTATTTTGTGCTTCTTTTGTTAGTTTTTGAGAATTTTGTGAAGCTGTTTGTTGATGTTCATTATGTTGATGTGTTTCAGCTGCGTTTGCTAATCCTGTACCGTTTACTGCGATAAGCGTTGCTAATAGTGTTGAACTAGCTCCTAATGCAATTTTACGCGCTGAGAATTTTTTTGAATTTTTCACAAATAACCCACTTCTTTCTTAGCCGATATTTTAAAAGTTGTAACTTTTAATAATTTAATAGTAATTATTAAAATGCTATTCAGTCAATTTCAAAATCTACATTTAACTTAATCTTATTATCAAATTAACATTTTTCGAAAATGGTTTTTAATAATTTAATAAGGTTAATAATTTGAACATTAAGTAAACTGTATATAAGTCAATCATGATCAATATAAATAGATTATGACTTTTCAGATAGAGAATCTTCAAATACTCCAATAATTTTATTATAAAGTTCTAAGTTAAAAGAGACTTTTCGATATACTTTCGAAATTAAAAAGTGAGGTTGATTTTGATCGCATATAGGTATGGATACAATATGGTCACTGTCTTTTATTGCAGATTCTGTTAAAATACCGATTCCTATACCCTCAGATATCATTTTCTTATATAAGTTCAAATCTCCCATTTTATATATCACATTTGGAGAGTAATGATAATTTTCACATAGATGACTTAATGCAAGTGAATGTGTGAAATGATCATTTAGTGAAACGAAACGAGCATTTTTAAGTTGTTTGAATGATATTTTAGTAAACTGAGAGAAAGGATGGTTTTCACTCACAATGATTCTATAGTTATCTTTTTTAATGACCTTGCTTATTAACTTATCTTCCTTAATTGGTTTAAGTGAACCGATTAACCCAATATCCATATTACCTGTTTTAAGTTCATTAATAAGGTCTTTAGATCCCTTATTAATAATAGATACACTATCCATCAAATTATTTTTAAATAAATTGATGGATATTTTGTGGAAATATATATCACCAATGATGGGTGGAATACCACACTTAATATCTTGTGTTTTTAATTTGTTGATATCAAAAGTCATTTCGCGTAATTCATTTTCGATAATTTTAGTGTGATTAATAATCACTTGTCCCATTTCAGTTATATCGATGGAGTGGTGTTTATGGTCTCTAACAATAACTTCTATATTAAATTCTTCTTCAATTCTTTTGATCGCATATGAAATTGTAGGTTGGCTTACGTTGAAAAAACTCGAAGTCTTCGTAAAACTCTTTAAATCTGCTAATTTTTTTAAGTACATTAAATCTTGTAGTTTCAACATTTACCCTCCGCTCATAAATAAAATTTATCGAAAAATGAAGTTTTGACTATACATATTTTAAAGAATTATTGTTTATTTGCAATAAAAAAGGAGGATAAATCATGAAAGGTTTAGAGTTACTGAACAATCCATTTTTAAATAAAGGGAGTGCTTTTACTAAAGAAGAAAGAGAAAAATTTAATCTAAATGGTTTGCTGCCTACTAAGGTAAGAACAATAGAGGAGCAAGCAAAGCAGACATATGACGAATTTACACGAAAACAAACTAATTTAGAAAAACGTTTATTTTTAATGGGAATTTTCTCTAGAAATAGAACGTTATTCTATAAACTATTATCAGACCATTTAGTTGAATTTATGCCAATTATTTATGACCCTGTTGTAGCTGAATCTATAGAGAAATATAATGAGATCTTTTCAAGACCACAAGATGCAGCTTTCTTATCTATTGATGAACCTAATGATATCGAAAAGCAATTAAAAAATGTTACAGAAGGTAGAGATATTCAATTAATTGTTGTAACTGATGCTGAAGGTATTTTAGGAATTGGTGATTGGGGGGTTAATGGTGTCGATATTGTAATAGGAAAATTAATGGTTTATACGGCTGCAGCTGGCATTGATCCTAAAAAAGTTTTACCAGTATCATTAGATGTTGGAACTAACAATGAGAATTTATTAAATGACGATCTTTATTTAGGTAATCGTCATCGACGAATCACTGGAGAAAGATATGATGCATTTATAGACAAATTTGTTAAAGCAGTTCAACGTCTATATCCAGATGCATTATTACACTGGGAAGATTTTGGTCGTGATAATGCCACTAAAATATTAAAGAAATATGAGCCTGAAATGGCAACTTTTAATGATGATGTTCAAGGTACAGGCATTGTTGTCCTAGCAGGAATATTAGGTGGTTTAAATATTGCCAAAAAAAGCCTTACCCATCAACGTATATTAATCTATGGTGCTGGTACGGCTGGAATGGGGATTGCTAATATTTTATTAAATGAAATGAAAGAACAAGGTTTAAATGACAAAGAAGCCAAAAATTTATTTTATTTCGTAGATAAACAAGGTCTGTTAAATTGTTATACTCCTAATTTGTCTGATGAGCAAAAAGAATTTATTAACGATAGTACAAATGTACAAAATACTTCATTTAAGTCATTAGAAGAAATTGTTTCAGAAGTGCAGCCAACTATTTTGATAGGTACTTCTACACAACCCGGTGCATTCAATGAACAAGTAGTCAAAACGATGAGTACGTATACAGAAAGACCGATTATTTTACCTTTATCTAATCCTACGAAGTTAGCAGAAGCAAAAGCAGAAGACTTGTTAAGATGGACTAATGGTAAAGCGCTTATTGGTACGGGTATTCCGGTAGAAAATATTCAATATAATGGTGTGGAATATCAAATTGGGCAGGCAAATAATGCATTAATGTACCCTGGATTAGGTCTAGGATTAATTGCTTCCAAAGCACAAAGAGTTAATAAAGATATTTTATCTCAAGCTAGTCACGCACTAGGAAATCTAGTAGATGTTGATAAACCGGGAGCACCCATTTTACCTCCTATTTCTAAAATTGAAAGTTTCTCACAAAAAATAGCAGAGGACGTTGCACAAGCTGTTATTGATCAAAAATTAAATGGCTCAATTTCAACATATAATGTAAAAGATTTAGTAGCTCATTATAAATGGCAACCTATCTATGAATCTTTATTAGATAAATAAAATTGAGAGTAAAGTCAGGAGATATTTAAAGATGTTAAAATCAAGTAATTCTTCAAAATTTTCACAGAGACGTGAATTATGGAGTTATCTTTGGAATATTGACGTTAAAGGAATAAACTTACCCATTTATATTGGAATGATTATAGTTCTTATTGCTACTATGGTTATTGGTAAAATTCCACATACGATTGTAGGAGCTATTTCAGTATTAGTTATTTTAGGTAACTTTCTCCACTATTTAGGAAATAAGATTCCCATTATTAAATCTTACTTAGGTGGTGGCTCTGTATTTTGTATATTTGTATCTGCATTCTTAGCTACTTTTGGGATTTTACCAGCAAATGTAATTGATACCACTAAAGATTTTGTTAGTAATATGGGATTCTTAGACTTTTATATTGCAGCACTTATTACCGGTAGTATTTTAGGAATGAACCGTTCATTGTTAATAAAAGCATCTGTGAGATTTATTCCTGTAGCTATTCTTTCAATGTTAAGCTGCTTTATTATGGTAGGGACTGTTGGTGCGCTTATAGGTAATGGATTTGGGAAATCCATATTATACATTGCCTTTCCAGTTATGGCAGGCGGTATTGGTGCTGGCGTAGTACCATTATCAACGATTTATGCGCATAGCTTAGGTGCTTCTGCAGGAAGTATTATTTCAAAATTAATCCCAGCCTCCGCAATGGGTAACGTGTTGGCTATTATTGGTGCAGCACTATTAGTGAAGTTAGGAGAAAATTTTCCTAAAATCAATGGCCATGGTCAATTGATTAAAGAAAGTGATGAAAGTGGTGAAAAATTAGAAGATAAAGATACAAAACATCAAATTAATGTTATTCAAATTGGTGTTGGACTATTAATTTCTTTTTCATTCTTTATGATTGGCATTATATGTAATTATTTCGTACCTAAAATACATGCTTATGCCTTTATGATTATATTGGTTGTAATTGCTAAAATTACAAAAATTTTACCTAAATATTATGAAGAAAGTGCAATTATGTTTAATCAAGTTATTGTTAAAAATTTAACTCCCGCAGTACTTACGGGCATAGGTATCGCTTTACTTAATTTAAACGTTTTAGGTCAGGCCCTAACTTGGCAATTTATTATATTATGCTTAACAAGTATTATAACTATTTCAACAGCAGCAGGTATTTTCGGAAAATTATTTGGATTATATCCAGTTGAGTCAATCGTTACAGCAGGGATGTGTAATAATAGCATGGGAGGTACAGGCAATGTTGCCGTGTTATCTTCAGCGAAAAGAATGGAACTTATTGCATTTGCGCAAATGGGGAACCGACTCGGAGGAGCAACGATACTGATTGTATCGGGATTTTTAGCACAAGTTTTCTCTTAGGTAATTAGGATTATAGGGTTGAATAATATTTAATATTTCTACTAAGTTTATAAGGAGAGTATAGTTTTATAAAAATACGATTTTTCCTGATGTACACTCCATAAAGTTGGACTAAAATTTAACTTTATGGAGTGTACTTTTATAGATGATATTATAATTTTGATTTTAAAATTAAGGCTTTGTAAGAATATTTAAATAGTATATGGCAATAAAATGATTTAACGAAGATCTATGTTTTATTAAATGCGTTGATTTTAAGACATCTATTTTAAAATTAAGGCAAGAAAATAATTTTTTTATTGAGAAAGCGTCAATGAATTTCAAATTGTTAATTCTTCTAACGAAATTACAGTACTAAAATTTCAAAGATAGATGGTGTTAGCTAAATATTAACAGTATTAAGTTGAATTAAATATAAACATTTAAAAATTATTTTAAAACAAAATAATTGTAAATTTAATGTAAATTTATTGATTTAATTAAAATTATTACATTAGTATTATATATGTACATTCACTTTATATCTTTATTCAAGTTAGAAAACTATTTCAGTTTAATAACAATGATTTAGATTTATGAAAAAGGAGTAGTAATTATGAAGAAATCTATAATTAGTTCTGTACTTGTAGCAAGTACTTTATTATCAAGCATTCCAACTTTAAATTCAGGACATGTTGCTCATGCTGATAGTATGAGCCCATTAACTACAAAGGGTAAAGAAATACAAAAAGATGGCCATAATTATCGATTGAAAGGTGTAAATGCAGGCAATGTATTTACTACTGAACAATGGTTAGGTGGTTTGGGAAGTGCTAAACATAAAGATTATAAATCAATTAACGATGAGATGGATGGTAAGTATGGAGCTAAAAAAACACATCAATTACTAGATAAATATACTGAAAATCGTTGGGAAGATAAAGATTTTAAAAATTTGAAAGATATGGGAATGAATACGATTCGTTTACCCATTAACTATATTAATTTAACAAATTACAAAGCAGGTATGGCTCCTAAAGACTTGAAGATGAGAAAAGAGCCATTCAAAGCAATGGATAAATTTATTGATAAAGCTAATAGTCATGGACTGTATGTTATTATCGACATGCATGGTGTACCAGGTTCTCAGAATGGACAAGAACATTCTGCAGAAGCTAACGGTTCTATAGGTAATTTTTGGAAAGACCCAGATGCTCAGGGTAAAGCCAAAGAAATTTGGTATCAAATTGCTCAGCACTATAAAAATAACAATGGTGTAGCTGGATACGATTTACTTAATGAGCCTAAAGCTCCTGCCCAACACGTTGATGAGAAAGTTAAAGAGTTTTATAAAGGAGCTTTAAAGTCTATTAGAGACACTGGAGATAAACACATTGCTTTCTTAGAGGCTTGGTATCCTCAGGATTTAAAAGATCCTCAAGAATTCAATGATCCTACTAATAATATTGTCTATGAGTATCATAAATATCCTTACAATAAGGAAACGACTTCTCATAAAGGAATACAAGATACATTTGATCGTGAACTTGAAACTTTAAATGACAAAGCTAGTCACTATAATGTACCTACTTATTTAGGTGAATTTAATGCTCACTATGCAGGAAGTCCTGGTCCTGAAGGTAAAAATCCTGTAAATCCTAATAAAGACGACTTTGATCACATATTTAAAAGTTTTAAAAATAAAGAAAATTCTAAGATAAGTTGGACACTATGGAATTACGATATTGAAAATAATCAATCTTGGGGACCAATCAACTTTAAAGGTATTAATGTCGATGAAAATTCTAATGATTTTGGTAAAAAAGAAGGCGCCTATATAAATCATGATGTTTATGATACCATTAAAAATAATCAATAGTCAGAGTCTAAGCAAGAAATATTAGATAAAATTAATAATTTATTTTAAAGATGAATAAATAGTACATTTAAGTCTCAGTCATTGTGGCTGGGACTTTTTAAATATAATTATTTAATTTAATATAGGAGTCGTTAGTTGATGAAAAAGATGTGGTTACCAATTATAACTACAATCATAGTAGCTATAATTATAGTATTAATCATTTTAAAAAAGACAAATCATTTATATTTTAACAACTTGGATACATATAAAGTTTATAAAGTGGAAGATAGAAAAGACATTTCTGGTAAGGGTATCGTTTTTCCTGAACATGTTAAAGTGTATAAAATTAATAAAAATATAGGAGAATATATTAGACCACAAATTAAAGATTTTAGAAAAGTGAAAAAAGGTACTCCCCTTATTTATTATGATACTAATAGTAGCAACAGGCCTAATCTAGTGGATAATATTAATAACGTTAAAGAAGATTTAAATCGTGATTATCAAAACGTAGCTAAACACAATAGCAGTAGTTATCAAAAGCAAATATCTAATGATTACCAAAGGTTATTTAAAGCTCAACAAAAATTAAATCAGCATGATAATCTGTCTAGTAAAGATATATATGCAGCTTTTAATGGTGAAGTGAAAATTAGTAATTCAATTAGCGGTAAAAATGGTGACGAAATTTTAAAATTAGTTTCTACAAAGTCAGTTATTAAGATGAGAGCTTCACAATATATAGTTAATAAGATAAAAAAAGGAAGTAACGTTAACTTTAAATTAGATAGTGACAGTGAAAATGTAAAAGGTAAGGTCCAGTCTATTGATAACTTACCTATAAATATGAAAAAAGAACGTTACTATAAAAACTATGAACCTAAATATATGATTACAATTTCTGATTTAAATCATGGTGTGAGAGCAGGATTTACTGGGAAAGTAACAATTCCTTATAATATGATTGAAATTCCTCAAAATAGTATCATTAATAAAAATTATGTTTTTATAGTTAATAAGGATAATTATGTACAAAAACGTAGAGTTAAAATAGTAAAGATTAAAAATAAACTCATTGCTAAGAAAGGATTAAAATTAGGTGATCGAGTCATTGAAAAACCTAAAAGATCTTTACAAGAAGGACAACAAATTAATATTAAATAACTTTTACTATAATTAACTATGTATGAATCTATATTAGCTAATGTTAAAGCAAATAAGGGTATCGTTTTGACTTCTCCAATCGTTGGCTACGAGTATTTAAGGTATGAACCTATATCAAAAAATTATAAAATCTTAAAAGAATCGTATACATAGTATCAAATGATAAAGATAAGATGAACAAAATTATTAGTGAAGGAGGAATTTAAAGATGTTAGTAACTATAGTAAGCTGGATACTTACATTTATAACTCTTGTAGCTATTGGCTCTTTAATTACAAAGTTTAAAAATAAAAAATGAATTATCTCAATGATTATTATACTGCTAATTATTATTCTAGGAGTTGCCATGCTAAATATTAATAAGAAAATTTTATCAATAGATTGTTAAAATTTTCTTATTATCAATTCTGTGTATCGTAGCATAAATTTTCGCCTCTAATTTCATTATATCTTTAATCGATATATATAATAATTATTATGTTTTTAGAATTCTATTTTAAATTTTTAAAATTTCCTCTCCTATAAAAGAACGTTTGTTCTCTTATATGGAAGAGGGAAACTTATGAAATGCTTCCAAAGCAGTATGAAAGTGAGCACTATTACTGCAAAATATAAATGATAAGATGACTTATTATAATAAAATGTTAACGACTATAGATTATTGGGATGATAGTTATATAATTGATATGAGCATAATAGACCGACACATTCCTTTTAAGAATAATAATTTGAATGCTACTCATAATAGTTCGTTTTTTACATGATGTTGATTTATTAAAGAATCGAACTTTTTCTAATTATTATAGTTATTCTCTCCGTTACTTATATAGTCGTCGAAAAAGCTCTCTAATTTCTTTTTTTGTTTTGTGAGATGTATTTGGATCTTTATATTTTTCAACAAGTGTTTTTGTTAGGTTTTTCGTATTTTCTTGACGCAATCCTGATTTATCTTTCAATAAATTTTCAATGAGTTCATCATTAATTTTCATTAACGAGTCCTCCTTTTCATTCATAATGAGACCAAGCTGCTAATATTAATACTTCTTTATTTTCCTCATCAATTGTATAGACAACTCTATGTTGATGATTGATACGTCTTGAGTATCGTCCTAAATGTTTAGGGTGCAATTTTTCAAAGGATTGACTTTGTTGATATGGATCATATTTTAGTATTTCTACGATTTTCAAAAATTGTTCTTGTAAGTGAGAACTTTTTATCTTCTTCAAATCTGTCTTCGCTGAATTCTTTATGTTGATTTTATATTTAGCCATTAAAGTCTAGCCCAATCAATATCATCTATGTTTGTATAACCACTGTTGTCATGCTCACGTTCTCTAACTTTGTCCATTGTGCCTGTAGCCTCAAGATATATCGTTTCATTAATGCTACGCCAATCTTCCATGCCTATAATAACAGCATTACTCTCATCATATTTGCCTTCAATATATACTGGTTCATGGTCATTATTCACACGTTTTAATAACTGATAAAAATCTTTACGAGCTTCTGTTGGTGTTTTACTTTTCATTCAAGGCCCCCCTTTATTTATTATATATATATTATAACGTACGCTATTAGCGTACGTCAAAAGATTAAGTAAAACACATTCAAAATTTTGAAAGCCACTTTATATGAAGGAGAGGGTTTACATATAAGAACATACGTTCTATTATATGGTTGAGGTGTTTGTATATGATTCCTAAACAATATAAGGATGAAACGGATTATCGTAAGACTCCTAGAGAGTATTTAGATTCTAATGTTTCTAAAGGCAGAGGATTTGTTAAATGTTTAGCTTTTAAGACAATTCCTGAGCAATATCAATAAATAGAACAATATATGGAAGATCAAAATAAAGCAGAACGTCCTTCGCTTTTAGATGATCAACTCAATGTTCTAAATGAAAAAGTAAACTGGGAAAAAATTCTTTAAAGAAAAAGCAGTTGTGACTTATTGGAAGCAAGGTTATTATTACCAGCATGAGGCTTACATTAAAACGGTAGATACACTCAATCAAATTATTATTATTAGTAACAAAGATGGGAACGAGACCATGGAAATACCCATGCAAAATATAAAAGATATTGAATAAGAAAAGCCACTCTATATGAGTGGCTTAAGATTTTACTTTTTAAACTTGTCAACAACATCAGATGCTTTGTCTTTAACGTTATCAATGACTTCTTTGGCTTTACCTGATGCTTTATCTTTTTTACCTTCTTGTTCTAAGTTGTCATTGTTAGCAGCATCGCCAACAGTTTCTTTAATATTGCCTTTGACTTGTTCTAATTTATCTTCAGCCATGTATAAGCCTCCTTAAATTTAGAAATATCTTGATTGAAATTGACCAATGAGAAAACACTGACTACTTTTTCAACCTAATACATATAATAATTTAATTCAAGTAAAGAAGTTTAATTACTACTTTAATGGCAAGGTGCTAATGAATTTTCAATATTAGCACCTTGTGTATTTTCTTATAGAAAATACGAATGAAAATGAAGGGAAGTGAAATGTCACTTTCCTTTTTATTATGAATTTTTATTATTTATTTTTTTGTGTAGCACGCTCACACGCATCATCAAAAATGATGCTTTTAACAAGTCTATTCATGATTACAAGGCGCATAAATTTTTTCTTAGTGGCTTTTAAGCCAGTCGAAAAATTTTATAGCTTTTATCCTTGTAATCAATCATTATGCAATGAAAGATTTATATAAACATTTAGAAGATGAGATTGATAAATTCTATACATTAGAGGAAAAAAGTCTTATCATTATGAAACGTTAATTGAATTATATAAGTTGTTTAATAACATTGGTCTAGATATAAAGAATGAAAAAATATCTGAAGATAAATTGAACTTTTAAACCTAAAAAAGTTATACAAGCACAGAAATATAATAAGATAAATCCCAATGTTTAATTCAAATCTTAGATAGAAATATTAAATTTAAACATGGGAATAGTTCACTTACAGTAACTAAAAAATTCGTTAAAAATTATAATAATGAATATATGTATGAAGTCGAAAATATGAAGTAAATTAAGTAATTATTCGCCTAACTTTTTTAATATTTTTAAGGAATAGTTGAAAATAGTAACGTAGTTCTATCAATATTTTTCTTCGACTCGGTTATTAAATCGAGTCTTTTTTTGTTTTTATTTTCTTTGTCTTTCATATTAAATCGATCTGGAAATTCATAAAGTTAGCCTAATTATTGTTGTTATATTCTTCTCGTTAAATCGTCTTTTCAGGTTTGAACTCGCTGTATCTATGGTGTATAATGAAACTATATTAAATTCAATTCAAGAGCATAAGAGTATACTGCACAAAAAGTGTCTATTCGGTATACTTTTTTTAAGGAACGTTAATTTGACAGTGTCAAATTGGATTCATAGATGTGTGCATAAATAATAGATTTAATCTCATAATATCTATCAAATAGAGACTAAAGAATCCCTGAAATCCGAAAATGTATACCGAATAGAGACATAAATCTGTCTCCATTTGGTAGAGGCGACGGGTTTGTTTTGTCTCTTTTTGGTATACATAGAAGAGATGCGCAGCTTATTATACTGACTGTTAATAAGCTAAACTGATGAATAAAGAAGAAAATAAGATAGAAAAGTCTTTTAAATTTAAATGATCTATCAGCTAAGAGGTGGAATGATTTTTGGATGAAAATGGAATGAAAAGACGAACTTTAAATAACTTACCTGTTATATTAGATGACCAAATTCAAGCTGAAGCAAAACATAAAAATCTTTCAGTCAATGATCTTTATATCAATATTATTAAAGACTATTATTCTAAGAAATTAGAGAATGAAATGAGTATTAATTTGAACTCAGATTTAAAAGAAATATTACTTGAAGTTATGAAAAATCAAATATATATGATTGAGTTGTTAGAAGATCAACAAAAAATTTTTCAAGCTATAGAGGAGGAATAAAATGAGAAAAATTAAAAGAAGTTTCTATGTCAATGAACTCTATAATGATAAGTTAAAGATGATTCAAAGAGATAATAATCAATCAACATTATCTTCAAGTATTGGTTTTTTAATTGACTACTATATCAAAAATGAAAACAAAAAAAATGAAAATAAAGAGGATGAAGATCAACAAAAAATCATCGACGACCTTAACTATATCAAGAAAAAGTTAAATGGTGCTGATTTTAATCTTCTAGTTGCTTTACATATGTTAGCTGATATTTCGGAAGAAAAAGCTGTTACAACTGCTAGCATGAAAGATTTAAGAAATCATATCAATGATCACTATCAATTAGCTGTAAAGAGATCTCAACACTATCTTGCAAATAAACGAGAATTTTAGGTGTGATTTCAATGAGTGAACAAACGAGTCCTGCTATTAATTTAATTTCTAATTTTAAAGTGGGGAGTTCAAAGGAAGAAAGTTATAAGAAATTTATTGACTATATTAGTACTGAAAAGAATAAGAAAAATGTAAAAAAACCAGATATAGAAGGCAATCTTTTTGATAGATATCTTGATTACATGTCGATAGATAAATTAAAAAAGAGACAAGGATGTAACAAAGAAAATGTAAAAAAGAGAACAACTATGAGCTTTAATTCTGAGCATGAATTTATCGAAGAACAAGAGATGAATAGATTAAAAGATAAGTTTCAAGAAGCAAATAAAAAGAATCATGTCATGTATCAAGATATTGTATCTTTTGATAACATATTTCTTAAAGATAATCATTTATTTAATGAGTCACTAGATAAATTAGACGAGCCTAAAATAAAAAAAGCCACTCGTCGAATGGTTAATCAAATGATTAAAGATAATAAAATGGATAAAGATCATACATTTTGGTGTGCAAATATTCATTATGATACTGATAATATTCATATTCATATAGCTACTTCCGAAGAAAAGAACACACGAAAAATTATGAAAGAAGGAAAATTTAAAGGGCAATATAAAGGTAAAAGAACTTCTAAAACACTTAGAAATATGAAAAGTACTTTTGTTAGTTCTCTTTATAAAGATATTAATTTAATGAAAGAAATTCATCAGTTAAAAAAGGAAATGAGAAAAGAGGTAAAAATCAATCTCTCACGCTAATGTAAAGATTGGACGGCTTCTTTAAATGTTAAGATGAAGAAATTGAAAAAAGAAATGAAAAGAATAAGGAAGTAATAAATATACCAAATAATAAAAAATCTTACTCTTAATGCCACTATTTCAAGCATAATAGATAAAAGCTAAAGATATTTTAATACATATAATGCTGTTTTTAATGCGACACCAAGCTTCACGAAGAGTACAGATTTTCATTAATGAAAGGGTATAATTAAAAAACAACGTGTTGTTATTTGTAATAAATAATGTCTCTAATTATCATGTATCTATTTTTGAAGTATAAATATAAAAATATGGTTTTCTATATGATGAATTATTTATTTTGAATATTTTTATAAGTTCACATGTTTCATATTTCTTCTAATGGTCCTTGTTTAAAGCATTTTAACCATACTTTTGTTAATACAGACATTATTAATATCGTTATCACTGATATTAAAATCGATTCACTTGGTGTAGGACAATTAGAATTGAAAAAGATTCTAATAATAGAATTTGTAATATAAAGTCGGTAAATGCGATTTTAACCATTGTCGAACCATTTGACGATTATATCCTGTTAGAGGATTAGTTTATGGGTGATGAAGCAAAAGTATCATGAATTAATCTGAAAAAACAAGTGTTAATCTGCCGTTTAATATAAGATTAGTTAGAAGAAATGTAGATAGAATCATCGCGCCTTCTATCATATTAGGAGACAACAGAATATTCATCAATCCTAGTAAAAGTGATGAGCCATATTAAATAATTAGAGTTAATGTATGTTAAATTACTGTGAATAAGACATGAAATTTCTTTGAAATTAATTCAATATGATAGACAATCAAGAAAGATTGATTAATAATTTAATTATAGAGATGATTATACTCCCCAAATGTTCTTCTCTATATGCTAATCATCTTCATGATTGTCATTCATACTTAGCTAATCGTGGTTTATAGTGCTACATTTAGTCAAAAGTCTTATAATGATGCTGTTCAATCCAAACAATTAGAGGTGAAAGTGATGAGCGACTTTGTAAAATTTGCTGAAAAAGTAATTAATTTTTTACGTAGCATTTTAGTCAATGGCGAACCAAACAATTAATGAAAAATGGCCACTCCTTAATTAGGGTGGCTTTTTAAGTATAAAGCATTTATTCTTAGATCATTTGACTTTTTTAACTATTTTAATAAATAGTGAGCAATTTTAAAACACAGTACAAATCACTAGACAATTCTTGTATACAGATTAACAATTAGTTTGTAAGAGTTGTTCACCTCTTATTATATTTTTCACATAGGTTCTCCGAAACTTACTGACAAATTTTAAGATTTGTGCTACACCACAATTGGTGTAGCTTTTTAAGTTATTATGTTCTTATCTAAAAAATAAAGTAGCAATTTGTATAACTGTATTTAAAATTATGAGGTAAAAAACTTCTGTTGTGCAAAGAAAATAATATTATTAAGATTAAGAAAGTTTTAAGAGAAACCAACATAAAAGAATAGTATATTTCTAGTCGTTATAGGACATTAACATTTTGTCTTAGATGCTTTAATATTATTTTTCATTTTTAGATGAATTACCGTTTGACATAGAATTAAACTTCTCTTCTTGACTAGTTATTCTATTTTTACATTTATTTTTTTGAAAACTATCACTATGAGAAGTATTATCTTCATTATACAATCCTTCCTTTTACCAATTGTCGTATTTATATAATCAGTAGTATTTTCTTCTAAATTATTTATTTTGAATATTTTTATAAGTCCACATGCGCCATATTTTTTCTAATGGTCCTTGCTTAAAGAATTTTAACCATACTTTTGTTAATACAGACATTATTAATATCGTTATCACTGATATTAAAATCGATTGACTTGGTGTAGGACAACTAGAATTGAAGAATATTCTAATAATTAAATTTAATAATAGAATTTGTAATATAAAGTTGGTAAATGCGGTTTTGCCAACTTTTTCAGCTGGCTTTAACCATTGTCGAACCATCTGACTTTGAGTAATAAACATTAGTAAAATAAAGTAAATAAAAGTTTGTAAAGGGGTTATTAAATATAATATTAAATTTTTATCGATATTAAAGTATTTTTGGTTTAAGCCTACTATAATAATAGTAATAAATCCTATGATTAATGAAATTAAATATTGACGCTTATATTTTTTGAAATTAGATATTGTTCCACTTTGCCATAAAAATAGTCCTAAAAGCATGTCTAAAGTAATGGTAAGAGTAAGATGAAATAAGTTACTCTGATAAATACTGATACCAATAAAAGATAGAATAACAATTATTAATAAACTTAATGTTAATTTTGTTTTTTTTAAATTTTCAACGAACATAATAATTAAGCCTATGATAGCATAAGCAAAAAAGGGTGTTAAAAACATAGAGGTTATAATACCTACGATTAACAGGAATAAAAGTCTCCTAAACATTAACTTTAAAGGTGATAAGCTTTTTCTACGTGCATTATCCATAAATATACCCATACTAATACCGAATAGTAATGAGAATAAACCAATGAACTTATTTTCTATAAAAACTTCTTCAATATTATAAATGGTAGCATCTGTATGCGTCTTTATAATATTTTCACCGGCTACTCTAGGAAATACTTCTAAACTATTCATAAATACTATAAGATATATCGCTAAACCTCTAATAATATCTAAACTTACAATACGTTTTTGTTTCATAATTTCTCCTTTATTATAAAAATTTAATTGAATTTTATATTTCAGTTAATTTCTATAGATAAGTAATATTCAATCAAGATTTTAGAGGGATTAATTAGGCTTACATGCTATATATTTCTCTAATTGATCTTTAGATATGTCATTAAAGATAGTTTTAATTTCTTTTTTCGAATAATCTTTTACGCTTATTTCTAAAGTACGGTATTTTTCTAAAAATTTCTGTCCTTGTATGTACTTTAAAATAGAGGGAACCTTACTATTCTTTTTATAATATAAGTAATCCAATATAAATTTATGTTGCTTATAATAAGCATCGCCTTTGTATTTTTTAGAAAGTAATTGTATTTTTCTTAGAGAATTAGTTTTTTTAAAAGCTTTTTTAATAAGTCTATGTTTATTATAATTTGGCAACGCCACACATAACATCTCATATTCAAGAATTGTTAAGTCAAAGATTAAGTTTTTTAAATAGTATGTGTCCATTTATTATACCCCCAATAAATTCTAATTTTACTCACTATGTAGTTTTATTAACAATATGACAATCTCCCTTATTTCTATCTTCAGTATAAATTAATGAGTATTTGTGGCTAAAGTATTCTGACTATCTATCTATATTCTTGGTGAAGTTTTTATATATGATTAAATACTAATATTGGGGATAGATTATCTAATAAAAAAGAGATCACTCAATAAACGAGCAACCTCTATAGAAAGTGCGTTTATATTTAAAGAAAATTAGAAACTGATTAACACACACATGTATATATCATCAATTATTAGGTTTAGTTTATATATATATCAATCTCTATATGAATTAGAAGATAATGTAATGCTAATTACTAAACGTTTTTCTTTTTAAAAACAAAAACTACTAGCATTAAGAAAATAACTATATAAAATATATTGCCTAGAACTAGTTCATGTAACTCTAGCTTTGTAGTTGCTTTAAGTGAATGATCACTTATTTGTGAAGTAATATTCATCATATTTATAGGTCCCCATTTTAACCATGGCCATCTATCTATAGCCATAGCTAATATAGAAGAGAGCAAAGAAGTGATTAAGAAAAATACTATGCCTACAGCTATAGAAATTTCTGATCTATTCATTGCACAAGATATTAACAAAGTAATACTCAACACTAGCCAAGTACCAATATAACATCCCAACGTTCCTAATAGCATTTGATTAAATAATGATAATTCATTTCCGATATTAGAAAATATACTAATATCATGATAGAAAATGGCGCATAAAATTAAAGAAAATACAATTGTAATCGCAAAATATATCAAAGAATATATAGCTAAAATTAAGATTTTACTTAATATAATATTTTTACGAGATGAGTTACGATACAGTATATTTTTGATGGTTCCATAATGAAATTCCATTGTAATAATAGTACTAGATTGAATGATTAATAAAAGTGTGACCCAAAAAGCACCGCCAAAGTTAGATTCTAGTAAAATTTTAGGTGGCACGTAATTTTTAAGAAGTAAAGCTTGAAGTATCATTAATGCAATAATGATAAGTGGTATGATGAATGTTGATTTTTTTTTGAGTAATTTAAAGTTTTCTTGTTTAATTGAATTAATCATAATTGTTTCATTCCTCCTTATCTATAATATCAAGCAATACATTTTCTAAATCTTGTTCCTCATTTTGTTCTAAATTTTCTCGCGTAACTTCTTTTATAATCTTTCCTTTATCAATAATAAGCGTAGAATCAGTAATTTTAACTAACTCACTTAAAATATGACTTGATATTAAAAAAGTACTACCTTCTTTTGCTTTACTTAAAATCAATTGACGAACATCTCGAACAGCTTTAGGATCTAAGCCATTCATGGGTTCATCTAAGATTATTAGTTTTGGACTATTTAAAAAAGCTATGGCAATACCTAATTTTTGTTTCATACCTAAAGAATAGGTTTTGACTTTATTATGTATATATTTATTCATTTTTAAATCATCTACGATTTTATTAATGGGACTTGTACTATTCGATTCATTTAGTAATTTTAAATTATCGTATCCAGACATGAAAGGATATAAACCTGGATTTTCAATCAGTGCACCTATGTTACAGTGATTTTCATCTTGTCTGACAGAAGTAAAATTCCCTTCTTGATAATCCGAATAGCCTAATATCACTTTCATCAAAGACGTTTTCCCAGCACCATTGGCACCGACAAGACCGACAATATGACCTTCATCTAATGAGAACGATATATTTTTAAGAATTATTTTATTATTAATTTTTTTTGATAAATGATTTACGCTTAATATACTCATATTATCGTCTCCTTTAATCAAAAATGGAATAGAATTTATTTTAATCTCATAGCTTCTAAAATTTCTTCGTAAGTATAATCATTAATGTAGTAATGAAAAGAACAAACTTCCTGAATAATTGTAAAGACAACTTGATAATGATATTCACGGCGTTTTATATTAGTATTTTCTGTCAAAATATTTACAAGATTTTTAAATGATTTTGGTTCGTTATCGATTTTACGCATTCCTAAATAGCTGTCTTTAGGAATTGATTCTGTAAAAATAATATCATTATAGTCTTCATTAATATATTTTGTTATAGATTGAATCAATAGTTTTTCATCAATAATTATTTTTGCTTTCATTTTAACGTGAATAAACGTTGATACGATTTTTTGAATTTGATTTTCTGATAATTTATTCATTTTCATTTACTCTTTTCCATTACAGATTATGATTAAAACTAGCCAATTTTTAATTCTAACATCATTATGTAATAAAATTCTATCGTAGAAATTAAGATTCTGTAAATTTTCATGTGATAAATATAGACGATAAATAAGAGACAGTGAAAACATTTTAACTGTCTCTTATAACTAAGGTATAACTTATTGTAATTGCTATTTATTGTATAAAGTACAAGTATATGTTAGGGTCAGCTTAGTGATGTAATAATTTTTTATTACACATAGTAAGAAGTATTTTTAATCGTAGACAAGTGCTTTTTATCGGATGAGCCTGGGACATAATTCCTAGCAAAATAGCCAGTAAATGAGTTTTTTATAAATTCATTTACTGGCTTCTTTATTTACAATACTACGTATTGTTAGCTCGCTTTCTTAGGGGATAGCTTCAAGTTCTTATCCCCACACATGATATGTCACAATATATGAATGATATTGTTGTAACAATTCCTGATACTGAATTTAGACATCATCGTGGCACAACATCATATCATCCCAAAATGATGTTAAAAGTAGTTCTATATGCCTATACACAATTTGTGTTTTCAGGACGTAAGATAGAAAAATTACTCAATGATAGTATCCGAATGATGTGGCTATCACAAAATCAAAAACCTTCTTATAAATCGATTAATCGTTTTATAAGAATACTTTTTGCATCGCTAAATGATTAATGTCTTTGTTTTAGAAATGAAAAAAATAAGTTTCTTCATATCTTGATTTAGTATGGTTATTATCACAATTTATATTGCATTTCTCAATTTAATTATTAACATGTGAATGTGATTTTTAAATGCCTCTGCTTCAATTATTTCCACATCCTATCCTGATTAGCCAAAACTTTGATACTAAACAGTATTAAGTTATTTAATTAATAACATGTAATGTTCACACATATCAATGGCTACTGTTTTAACTTTTTTGATAAGGTTATATTATATATATTAATTTTTAAAGGAGACGTTAATGAGTTTTATAAACATTTTTTCAATGAATAAAGTGATTTTAAGAATTGTAATTACATTTTTTGTATCAATTTTATTAAACTTTGACGTTAATATGGAAGTAAATGCAAAGACAACAGGTAACAATTCGGAAATGGTTGGAATAGCCCCAGCTGAACGGGAAAACGATAAATATCAATCTATGACACAGCTAGAAGATGAGACAACTGAAGGAGTGGATTGGAAAAAAAGTATAAGAAATACTGGTAAAGAAATACTTATCGTAGCTCCTCACGGTGGTAATATTGAACAAGGTACAACGGAATTGACAAAAGCATTAGCGGATAAAGGGAATTATGATTATTTTTCATTTGAAGCCATCAGACCCAAAAATAATTCTGAATTACATGTAACTTCTAGAAATTATAATGATCTTATGTTAAATTCAATGATTCAGAACCGTAAAGCTACTATTTCTATTCATGGTGCTAAAGGAAACGAAAAAATTGTTTATATTGGAGGACCACGTTCTGATTTAAGAAATGAAATAGAGAAAAAACTTATTAGTCGTGGATTCAATGTTATGGTTCCTCCAGACAATCTTAGTGGGAAAGATGATGAAAATTTCATAAATAGAGAAAAAGGAAATACAGGTATTCAATTAGAATTAACGTATGCCTTAAGAAAGTCATTTTTTACTAATAATGATGTGAGGACTAAAAATCGTACATATCAGTATAATTGGACACATGAGATGTACGTATTTTTAGATGCGCTATACGACGGTATTCATAATATTTATCCCAATACTTAAAAAATTTCACAACAAATCTATCTTAATTTAAATGTTTTAGAATTGCGATGCAACTCAATTATAAATGAGTTGCATTTTCTGTTTACTTTTTTGAATTATTATTATAAGTTCATATCCTTACTGTAAAGAAAATACAGATTTTCTATGAGTAAAACTTGTAATTCCATTGCAAATGAAAAAACTAAAAAATATACTGAAACTAACAAATATTAAGTGTATCATTACACCTCCTTTCGTCGAGTCTATCGCTGGAAGTAAGACGACTTCAATAGTATAACAAAATCTGATTTTAATAGATTTTTTGATTTTGAATAAAGATACAAAATAATGTTTTGAAAGTTATATATTGGTGTTATGTTAATAGCATAACTGTATTAGCAATTTTAAATAAGGAGAATAAAATGAAAATAACGAATATTACTAAAAAGTACAAAGATAATACTGTATTAGATCATTTAAATTTTTCCTTTGATTCTAGCCATATCGTTGGATTAATTGGAAAAAATGGAGTCGGAAAAACTACCATTATGAAAATTATGAACGGGAATATTGTGAACTTTAAAGGCAAAGTTGATTTTGACCAAAATCAAAAAATTGGTTATTTAATTGAACATCCTAAGCTATATCAAGACCTATCGGGATTAAAAAACTTAAAAAATTTTAGTAATATATTAGGTGTAAAGTTTGATAAAGACTATGCTAATAAAATTATAAAAGCATTTGACATGGAAAGTTATATTAACAAAAGAGTAAAAAAATATTCTTTAGGAATGAAACAAAAACTAGCAATCGCTGTGTCTTTAATAAACAAACCACATTACTTAATACTTGATGAGCCTACGAACGGTATGGATCCAGATGGTTCAATAGATGTATTGAATACTATTAAAGATATAACTAACGAATTCAATATGAGAGTACTAATATCTAGTCATAAATTAGAAGATATAGAACTCATATGTGATAGAGCTGTGTTTTTACGTGATGGAAAGTTTGTTGAAGACATTGATATGAAAAATACATCATCACAAGAGTATACATCTATCTCATTTAATGAAAATGATGTGGAAAAAGCGAAACATCATTTAAGTTCGAAATCATATGATTCGATCAAGAAAAATGGAAACATTTTGATAATTCCAAAGCTCGATAATTATCAAAATTTACTAAAAGATTTAGCTAATATTAATATATTTCCAATTAAAATTGAAGATAAAATAAGTACACTTAGGGATACTTACTTTAATATTAATAAAGGAGAATAAATAATGAGTATATATCATTTAACAAAATTTAATATATCAAGATTGCTAAAAAATCCTTTCAATTATATTGGTTTACTATTTGTTTTAATAATCCCCATATTTTATACAATGACTCAGGTTCATAATAATCATAAAGTCTCTGGAGAAACTATTTTAACTCTTTCAACATGGCTATTTGCATTTTGGGGAGTGATGATTATTACTAGCTTTTTAGTCAGAGATTTTTCTCAAGGTACATCACAATTATATTTAAATAGTTTTAAAAATAGAGCGAAGTACTTCATATCTCAACTGATATCCATCTTAATTGCTAGTGTCATAGTATTTTTAACATTATATGTATTCGTTTTAATAATGCAGAATATTGGAGATGGTCAACCTATAAAAAATGAAGTGGTTGAAAAAACTTTAGGAATATACATCCTATTATTTTTGTTCTATGGTCTATTTTTATTTCTAATCACTTTATTAGTGAAAAGTTCTTCTTTAGTATTTTCAATTGGTGTTTTTCTTATATTAATCATACCTATAGCAACCAATTTAGTTCCATTAATTCCAGAATATGGTGATGAAGTTAAAAAAGCCTTAGAATATATACCTTTTAATTTTTTAATTGATAATGTTTGGCTTGGATCTCTCAAATTAAATGGATGGCAGACATTTATCTCAATAGCTTCAATAATACTACTAGCTATAATTGACTTCTTCACTATTTCTAAGAGAGATTATTAAAGTGTGACAAATCCATATAAATATATTGGAAAAGCTTAAACGTTGTTTAAAAACGCTTAAGCTTTTCTCATTTAGTTTACATAAATTACAATTTATAGGTAGTGTCTTTGTATATGGTATTCATTAACTTTCTTTATTTAGATTAAAGTTAGAATAGTAAAAAACAAGGCTATATACTTATATCTAATTCATCATTTTACATGAAAATATGAAGGAGCGATGGAAATGAAAAAAGAAAATTTACTTACAGGAGACAGACCCACTGGTAAACTTCATATTGGGCATTATATCGGCTCTCTAAAGAAAAGAGTTGAAATACAAGACCAATTTAACAACTTTATTATGATAGCTGACCAGCAAGCATTAACTGATAATGCTAAAAACCCTAAAAAGATTCAAAATAGCTTAATAGAAGTCATATTAGATTATTTATCTGTCGGTATAAATCCAATAAAATCTAATATTTTTGTTCAATCTCAAATTCCTGAATTAAGTGAATTAACCATGTATTATTTAAATCTTGTTTCTGTTTCACGATTAAAAAGAAATCCAACAGTCAAAAATGAAATGAAAGAAAAAAATTTTGGTGATAGTGTTCCAACAGGATTCTTTATTTATCCAGTCAGTCAGGCAGCCGACATAACTGCTTTTAAAGCATCCATTGTTCCTGTAGGTGAAGATCAGATACCAATGATTGAACAGACAAATAAAATTGTTAAAACCTTTAATAATATATATAAACAAAATGTTTTAAAAAGATCTAAAGCTTTATTACCCGAAAAAGGAATGGGTAGACTTCCAGGGATAGATGGAAAAGCTAAAATGAGTAAATCTTTAAATAATGCCATTTATTTATCTGATTCTCCGGATATTATTAGACAAAAAGTAATGTCTATGTATACTGACCCTAATCACATTCGAGTTACTGATCCTGGTCGAATAGAAGACAATACAGTATTCACTTACTTAGATGTTTTTTGTAAAGATAAAAAGTATTTAGCAGAAATGAAAGAGCATTATAAAGCCGGTGGCTTAGGTGATGTTAAAGTTAAAAAATACTTAAATGAAATCATACAAGCAGAACTAGAACCAATTAGAAATAGAAGAAATCAATATCAAAATAATATGGACTATATATATGAAATATTAAAAGATGGAAGTAATCAAGCTCGATTAATAGCATCTCAAACACTTCAGGAAGTCAGAGATGCTATGGGAATTAATTATTTTTAAATTTTAAAGGTACTCATATTTTGAGTATCTTTTTTGTTGATATATTGTAATTATAAGTAGAAAAACTATACATACTATTAATTTTTTAATAATCAATTCACCCACTTATCCACTGAACTTAAATTAGTTAAATGCGGAGGTATGATAGATGAATTCTTCTAAATATTTCGATCATTTAGTTGTTTTAACAGCAGGAATAGGTATGTTCTTATCAACTCTAGATAGTGGTATTATCAATGTGGCGTTACCCACTTTATCTAAATCTTTTAATGTTGATGCTTCTTTTATTTCTTGGAGTATTACGTTATATACTTTGTTACTTACAGGGACCATTATTATATTTGGAAGACTGAGTGATAAGTACAATCGTCTAAATATCTATAGTATTGGACTAACAGTGTTTTTGATATCTTCTATTTTATGTGGATTTTCAAATAACGTGGTAGAATTAATTACTTTTCGTGGTTTACAAGGCATAGGTGCAGCTATGTTACAAGGCACTGCTACAGCTATTATTACTACAACCATTCCTGAGCATAGACAGGGACCAGCATTAGGAACTTTGAGCATTTTATTAGGAATAGGTCCCGTGTTAGGTCCTAGTATTGGAGGCCTTTTAATATCTATAGGAAATTGGAGATGGATATTTTGGATTAATATTCCATTCATATTTATAGGCTTAATAGGCTGTTTACTTTTAAAAAAATATATTAAAGAGCCAAAAAGTGTATCTATTCATTTAGATATACGTGGAAATTCGCTACTATTTGTATCTATATTTTGCTTATTAGTGAGTTTAACATCTTGGTCTCACCATTCATTTTTTAATATATCAGTATATAGCAATTTCTTAATATTTATTATAACTTTTTGCTTATTTATTGTGTGGGAACTAAAAACTAATCATTCTATCATCAATTTACGTTTATTCAAAAGCATATCATTTTCATCTTCTATATTTGCAATATTTGTTTTTGGAGGTACAACGTCTTTAGGCTTTATAATTCCTCCATATATTTTAGAAAAAATCAATCATCTTTCATCTTGGCAAATAGGACTAGTCAATTTGACATCTCCTTTAGGATTAGTACTTATATCAAAAATCACAGGGAAATTAATATCTCGTGTTGGTAACACTATTTTAATGACTGTTGGACTAGTTATTATGATTGCTTCATATACTAGCTTAGGGTTATTACAGTACATATTAAATCCAATAACAATAAGTCTATTGTTATTGATATATGGTATAGGTGGAGGATTTTTCTTACCATCTAATACTTCAGCAATCATGGGAACTGTATCTAAAGATATGCAAGGTACTGTTGGAGCAACTCAACGGATGGTTCAAAATATAGGTATTGCAGTTTATACAGCAATTACTTCACTATTTATAAGTAATCAATCACAGACAAATCAACTGATAACTGGTGCCAGCCACGCATGGTTATTCGCATCAGCAACACTTTTCTTATCACTATTACCTTTTTTATTAAAATTATTACACCATAAGTCAGAAGCTACTTAATATAATAAAAGCAAGTGATTTATAATTTTATAAATCACTTGCTTTTATACTGTTCTTTTAATCGTTTAATCGCATTTTTCAGTTGACGATCATCACGATATGTATTGAAGTTTAAAAATGCTGTACTATCAAAATGTTGTAATAAGTGATGAAAGACATCATTTTCTTGTCTCAGTTGGTCGATTTCATCTTCCAACTGATGAATATGGCGCTGGAGTGCCTGATTGTTCGATTTGAGTGCTTTGTTGTCTTTTTTAAATAATTCACTGACTTCACTGGATTCTTTAATTTGTTCGATGACTGTCGGTTTAATACGATTACCAATGGCTGTATGACGTATGTATTCCGTCACATTCATCTCTCGAATATCCGCAAGTTCACAAATTTTTTCGTATTGCGCATGATTAACACGTAATGTTAATACTTTGTCTTTATTTTGAGATGATTTCATTCAAGAACCCTCCCTATTTTTTAAATAATAAGCATACTTTTGTATGCTTATATATTGTTTTTTATTGTATATCATATGACAGACATAAACAACCAATATAAAACCAAAGTAAAGATTACATATGATATACATATTATCAAATAAACATATTTAAAGGTATATATGTCATATGTATGCTTTAGTAACAGAAGTAAAACATATATGTTTTACTGACGTGATAGCCTCGCAAAAATCGCTATACTCTCATTGCGTAATCAACCTCTTAAAACGGAAAAATCATTTTTTACAAGAGGATTCTCAACAGGCTCAAGAAGATATCGACCTATACAAGCAACTGAGAAAGATTTCTAGGGACGATTTTAAAAAAGAGGAGTTTAAAATACCAAAAAGAAATCAAAGCGTATGAGGAGTCTATGAGTGGCCTTAGAATGAATTACCGAGATTTGGACAAGCGCAATCAACATTTAACAACACAAAATAATCAACTCGAACACCATTTAGACATGTTAAATTGCACGTCATCAAGCGATGAACGACATGGTAAGAAACGATACACGTATTTTATTTGCGGGACTTAGATGTGCATTGAAAGATATGAACATTGAATTAAGCGCAGAAATTAAATATCAACGTATGCCAGAAGTCGGTATTGATCCCGATACGGTGGATCAGGGGGCTTTAACACATGCATATCAAGGTTATGTGTCAGGGATAGACCATCATATAAGAAAGGCATCAGCACCTATTAAAAAAGAGACAGCGAATGACTTAGAATTAGAATAAATCAATAAAAATAAGCACTCAGGCAAGTATGATACTTGTTTGAGCGCTTATCTCAATGAAAAGAGTAATTAAAAACTTAATAAGTTGACGAAACTTATTAAGAGCAATCATTACCTTACTTACAGTATTTAATGAACAGTTCTGTAAGGAGGAACGATACCTTTGTATTTCTATATTATTATAAGAATTCAAAGATAGCAATTATATTGATTTAGTTTGAGTAAATTGATATTAGAAGTAAAAAAGACCCACTCAAACGAATGGGTCTTGAAAAATGATACATATTAACTTAATAAAATTAATCATCTTATAGTTTAAAGAAAAGGAATGCATAATTATAGTAACACAAATTAATGTTTGTTACACTAGTAGCGCTACTCAATATATAAAGTAGTAAACCATAACTATTCTTCGTATCTCTTCTTAAAAAGTTAATTTTTTGCTTTGTACAAGGAAAGGCGCTCAATTTTGAGTGCTTTTTTCATATTAAAATTAAACTTTAAAAATTAAGACAGTGACACATATCAGTGTCGCTGTCTTAAGATATATTATATGAGTTCAAAAGGTATATAACTATTGTAATATAATAGTGTTCTGATTAAAAAAGTGAAAAAAGATGAATCAATTATTATTTAATTCATCTCTTCTTATGTATTGATTTAAAATATTTATTACATTAAACCAAAAGCTTTGGCAACGTCTGATACTACACCAATACCGTTAGTCACAATATTAACAATTGATTTAGCTAATTCAGCACTATCTCCAGATTGGGATGCTGAAATAGTATTAACGATAGCTTCACCTAATTTTGAAATGTGTTCCATGAAAAACAAACCTCCTTACATATAAAATCATTACTAAAACGAAATAACATATATTATAATAATTTTCTTCTACTTTTAAATAAATTTAATCAAATTTACGTTTTCTTAAAAAATAAATAAGAGGATTGTAATGTTGTTACTATTAAAATTAGTAAAAAAGACTGTGAATGTAATAATAGCTTTTTTACATGAAATTTTTTAGTATCTTTTTACAAACATTTTTAAATTCTTTTTAGAGTATCTTTGAGTCTTAGAGCAACAATGGATTCCAAATGTTAAAGGCAACTTTTAAACAAAAAGTTGCCTTTGTAGTTGATATTCTGTTAATATAGCATTTATAAAGATAAAATTCCTAAAGTAAAGACACTTTATTTTTTTGGGTGTCTTTACTTTAGGAATAGGAGTGTAATCATGTCATGTCTGGAGAAACTGTTGTATACCAAAACGAAATGAATTTAGTACCTCTACGTAAATTTACAAGTACAGAGATTGATATATTCTTTAGCCTTTGCAATAAACTTAAGGAACAAGATATAAAAGAAGTTTCTATTTCTTTTGAGGAATTACGTCACTTAAGTAATTACTATCATCGTTCCCAAAAGAGATTTGTTAAAGATTTGGAACATGTTTATGATAAATTGTTAAGTTTAACTTATACTGAACGAAGTGGCTTATCATTTAAGAAATTTGTATTATTTACTGGTTATGAAGTTAACGTGGATACACAGGAGCTTATAGTTAGTATTAACCCTAAGCTAAAGCACGTTTTAAATGAAATAACAAAAGATTTCACTAAATTTGAGTTAAAGGAAATGACACATCTTAAATCTACATATTCTAAAAATATGTTTAGGCTTTTAAAACAATATAAACATACAGGTTATTTTAAAATACAAATTAATGACTTTAGAGAACGTTTAGATATTCCTAGTAGTTATCGAATGACACATATTAATCAAAAGGTTTTAATTCCTATTATTAATGAACTAAACTTTATTTTCAAAAATCTTCATATCAATAAAATTAAAGCTAAGAAAGGACGCAAAATTGAGTGGATAGAATTTACATTTGATCCTGAAAAACGTATCCATAGCAAGCGACAACTTCAAAAACAAGATCATGTTATATCTAATCGTTATATGAGTCTTGAAAAAACGCCAAAATGGTTAGATGAAAAAATATATACACAATCTCAAGAGATACATAATGAAGATTTAAAATTAAAGCAGGATTGAGAGGCATTTCAACGTCAATTAGAAGAAAAATGGAAGGAATAGCGATTTAAATGAGCTACATCTATATTTTGCTTTTATTTCCTTTAATAATGGGATTTTTCTTATTACTAAAAAAGAAAAAGTATGATAAAAAATGACTTATTCACTATTGTAAAGAAAATACAGAATTTTATGAGTAAAACTTGTAATTTTATTGCAAGTGAAGAAACTACAGTATATACTGAAACTAATAAATATTGAACTCATATATCACCGAACCCCAACCTACTGACATAGGTTGGGGTTCTTTAGTGGTAAGTCTATCTTGACTTATTTATTGCGGTTGTTTAGCCAAAACATGAAAATCGCAACACTGCATCCTACTATAATTTGAATAAAGCATTAAAAATAGCCACTCAACAATTTGAGTGGCATTGAAATCGTTAAGGAGTTACTTACATTAAAAAAAATAATGTTAGTTAGGGACAATTATATGTTTTCACTTTAACACTTATTTATATTTAACTCACTCAAAAAATATTTAACGCTGGAAATTTTTGCCTTTTTTGAAACGAGTGGAACGAGTTCATTCTGTTCTTGATAGTAAATTTTATTATTTCAATAAAGAAAAGACATCATAAATAATGAACTACTTTTGGTAGGATATTAAAAATATAAGTGATATCCTAAAATAGGATAAAATTTATAAAATCTAAAAAGGAAATTATGTAATGAAAAAAGAATTTAAGGAATGGTTAATAGCCATAATAGTAGCTATATTACTATTATTTTTAGTAAATAATTTTTTATTTAAACCTTATACTGTATCAGGATTATCAATGTATCCAACGTTTAACAATAAAGATAAAGTAGTAGTCAGCAAAATATCCAAATCATTAAATCACTTAAAGTCTGGAGATGTTATTATATTTCATCAAAATAGCAATAATGACTTTATAAAACGATTGATTGGTAAACCAGGAGATCAAATTGAATATAAAAATGACAAGTTATATATCAATAAAAATTATATCAAAGAACCTTACCTTGACTATAATAAAAAAATGAATAACTCCAGTGAAAATTTAACAGAAGATTTTAATGTATCAAATATAAAGGGATCTAAAAATAAAATGGTAATACCTAAAGATAAGTATTTAGTTCTCGGAGACAATAGGACAAACAGTATTGATAGTAGATATTCTGAGGTGGGGTTAATATCTAAAAAACAAATCGTAGGAAAAGTTATTTTAAGATTTTGGCCTTTTAATGATATGAAGTATAATTTTAATCGATGAATGATAAAAAAGCTAAGTTATAAAGCTATCTTGAGATATTGTTGACGATTACATAATTAGTTCATTAGAATATATCTTTAATTTTACAAATCTCTTCATGCAATATATACTGGAGTTAACAAATATTAAGTGCATCAAAACACCGATCCCCCAATCTACTGCAATAGATTGGGGGATCTTTTAGTGTTGACTATGTCGTCTTATTTTTTATTACGTTGTTCTAGCCAAAATTTAAACAACGTAACACTGCACTCTACTATAATAGGTGCTATTATAAAAACAAATATTAAGTACATCATTACACCTCCTTCCGTCGAATCTATCGCCGGAAGTAAGACGACTTCAATAGTATAACAGAATCTGATTTTAATAAGATTTTTTCTTTTGAATAAAGATACAAAAGTTCACGTGATGAAAACTCATAAAAGCGCGTGAAATCAATGATGTATAAAATATGAATAAACGATAATCATAAGGAAAAGGCTTAAACGCTGATTTAACAGCGTTTAAGCCTTTATTGTGAGTTGGCATAATTCAACTTATCGGAAGTTATCTATCGTCGTATATTCGAAGATGATATAATATATAGGTCGCCTATCTCTCAGGCGTCAAACTTAGACGTAGAGAGGAGGTGTAATTATGCTTGATAACTTTGTTCACATCATGACCACAGCAGCGAGTGGTTGTATCGTCGCATTATTTGCGCATTGGCTACGCAATCGTAACGATAAGAAAAAATAGACGACTATAGTCACACCTAAAAATCCCCTCACTATCGGAAGTAGTGAGGGGATTGGTGTATTATGCTTAATAACTTTGTTAAGTAGATTATAACACTGGTTAGTAGAGAAATGCAAAAAAGAACATTTCATTCGAATTTATATAATTTCGAATATATTCTTCAAAAAGTTTTATATTTGTCAGTGATTCAGCAGATAAATGTGTCCAATTAGGCCATTCTTCTTTTTGGCTAAAGTGATTAAATAAGTGAGCGATATGTTTTTCTTCCAATTTTTCTAATTTCACAAAATCATCTTTTAACTTTGAAATGCTTGGAAATAATGGTATATTATAATTCTTTATTTCTAAACCTATTGGTTGATTAAATTCATTATAAATCATAAATTCATTCCCTTTTGTTGTATTTACCTATTCAATCGTTAAAAATTAAAAGAATTCATTAAGGCTTTGTATTCTGCTAAAGTTAAATTCGTAATTAAAGAATGAATAGAATATCCGATGTAATTACCTATAATCATAAGTTCATGTTAATCAAAGATAATATTCTGACTTTTCCGACACATAAAAGTATAATATTTTCTAACGCATATCAAATAAATTGTAGGTTTTATGTTATGATTCTAAAAAATCCAAAAAAATTAGTTTCTGGAGATACTGTTGCTCTTATTTCCCCATCGGCTGGTCTAACTGGAGAAAAAGATATTTTATATCGTACTAATATAGGAATAGATTACTTTTACCACATATTATGATAATTTTAATATTTAAGAGTAGTTTAATTATTACTATATATTTAGGGTGTATATCAATTATAAGATAAAAATATATGATTATTGGCCATGCGAGAGTATCATCTATTGATCAAAATTTAGGAAGACAACTAGACAACTTGTAAATATTTGCCGCTGAGAAAATATTTACAGAAAAACAATCTGATAAATCTATTGAACATAGACCCATACTTCGAGAAGCACTTAACTTTATGAGAATAAGAAATCGGTTTGTCATGGAATCTATGGATCGTTTGGGACGTAATTATGATGAAATAATCAACACAGTTAATTATTATTTAAAAGACAAAGATTTTTAATTGATGATTACTAGTTTATCTATAATGAACGAAGTCATTAGTAATCCATTATTGGATAATTTTATGAGAAATCTGACTATTCAAATATTAATTATGACTTCAGAGTAGGAAAGAAATGAAAGTAAACGCAGACAAGCACAGGGTATTAGGATTGTTGAAGAGAAAAATGTATATCGTTACTATATTCTCCGAATGAAAAAGATCTACAAAAACGTATTATCTATTATAGAGCTGTAGAAATGTTGAGATAGGGAAAAGCTATTAGTAAGATCTCTAAAAAGTAGGAATCACAAGACAAACTGTTTATAGGATTAAACGAGATAATGAAATATGAAAAGTTAAAATTTTATAACATTATTTTTAATCTTTATTAGACACAGCTCAGACTTTTTTCAATCAATAATTTTAAATTATTTGTTCGACTAAGAGTGAATAAGGTATAAATTTTCAAGGATACTAAAAATTTACTAAGATAATATTTTTTCTTTGAGTAAATTGCATCATAAACTTTTGAAAGTGACTTATTTTATATACATCAAAACTACAAACCAGATGATTGACTAGACACATAAATATATCAAATTTTGAGTTAATAGTTTCACTAATATTATCTTAGACATGCTTGCATTTCTGTTTAGTACTCAATAGTGTGCCAGAATTACCTTATTTTAAAAATGAATAATAATAAGTGAAATCATCTTAATTATACTCATTATGGCTTGAAATAATTATTTATCGTTTAAGATTTTCTTCACTTAAAAATTAAGTGACTTTTGCCATTTTTTTAGACGAATAAAAGTACATTCTTTATTAAAGTGAATCAACCTTCTCAAAAATCCCTAAAAAAGTCACTCAAAAGATGAGTGACTAGGGAATAGGTATCGTTGTTGTTTGAGTCTAAAGACAAACTAAGCTGTCAACTAAATAATATTGACACTAACTTGATGTCAACATATTTACTTATATAAAGAAAAGTTATTGTGTATTGAGAAGACTTTATAATTAAATTTAAAAACAAAAATTAATATATAACAAAGAATAAATCGATACTATGTATGAGTAAAGAGTCACCATGTGAAAATAGCATATATTTATATCTTATAACTACTATCAATTTTTTGTTTCATTTGAACCTTTTGTTCTCCTAGTATGATTTTCAAGGTGTTTTATTATTATTGAAGGTAGGGAGCAATTCATATATTATTTATTATCCAGTTATATTATTTAATATGGCATTCACATTCGGTATAAGTAGGTTGTTTTTTCAAACTTTTAAATTCAGAAAATATGTTTAATATATTCGACTAGTGGTTAAACATTGTTATAGGAAAGACATTAATTATTAATTAAGGAGGAATTTTATTTATGAAAAATACTAAAACTAATATTGTACAAAGAAAAGGGTTAAGAAAATATAATAACAAATTAATAGCAGTTACTATTTCTTCACTAGCTTTAGTTGTACCTCTAGCTTTTGGTAATGCAGAAGCTGATGCAGCACAAACAAATGATAATTCAGGGCAACAAAAGACTGTTCAAAGTAATGAAAACCATGGTAATGGTTTCCTTAATGGTGGATTACAAGGTAATAAAAATAATGGCGGATCAGCTGATCAAAGCAATGCCCACGAAGGTAATGGCATATTAAACGGTGGCGCTCAAGGTAATAAGAGCAACGGCGGTGACGCTGCCCAAAAAAATGATCATGAAGGTAACGGGTTCCTTAATGGTGGTGCTCAAGGTAACAAAAATAATGGCGGATCAGCTAATCAAAGCAATGCCCACGAAGGTAATGGTATAA
>ERZ1464571.19-NODE-19-length-34294-cov-19.940565_pt1 | contig 34294 bp, 53 predicted proteins | sample MGYA00563956_ERZ1464571 | MGnify/ENA primary metagenome ERZ1464571 (study PRJEB39283, sample SAMN07833129) | human skin metagenome | isolation source: Scalp | host: Homo sapiens | place: India: Bengaluru | collected 2015-06-26 ...
CGCGTTCATGTAATACATTTTATAAGCAAGGAGGTGGAGTGATGGCAGAAAGAATAAAAGGTTTACAGATAGACCTCTCAATGAAGGACATGGGTGTCCAGCGTAGTATTACAGAAATAAAACGTAGCTTTAAAGGGTTAAACGCTGACTTAAAATTATCTAACAATAACTTTAAGTATTCTGAAAAAAGTTTGAACTCATACAAGTTAAGAACTAGGGAATTATCGCAAGCAGTCAAAGAATCTAAAGCTAACGTTGCAGCGTTAAAAGCAAAATACCAAGAAGTATCAAGAGAATCTGGTATAAACAGTAAAAAAGCCGCTCAATTAAGGCAGGAATATAGTCGACAAGCTGACAATCTCAACTATTTACAAAACGAACTCGACCAAACACGTGGCAAATACAGAGAAATGATTGCAGTAAGTAAATCATCTGTCGGTAGACTTGGGCAAGCATTTTCTGAAATAGGACCTAAGATAAAATCTATTGGTGACTCAATGAAGTCGGTTGGGCGTAACATGAGTTTACACGTTACCGCACCAATTGTGGCAGGTTTTGGTGCTGCGATGAAGAAAAGTATAGACTTCGACGATACCATGCGTAAAGTAAAAGCCACATCTGGTGCTACTGGAGATGAGTTTAACCAGCTTAGAATAAAAGCACTTCAAATGGGTCGAGATACTAAATTCACTGCTTCGGAATCTGCTGAAGCGATGAACTACATGGCGCTTGCTGGTTGGGACACCAAAGATATGCTAAAAGGTATTGGTGGTGTAATGGATTTAGCTGCCGCATCTGGTGAAGATTTGGCAAGCGTGTCTGATATTGTAACCGACAACTTAACTGCATTTGGCATGAAAGCTAAAGATAGTACTCACTTTGCTGATGTTTTGGCTCAAACGAGTTCGAAAGCTAATACTGATGTACGTGGTTTAGGTGAAGCGTTTAAATACGCTGCTCCAGTTGCTGGTGCGTTAGGTTACACGATAGAAGATACATCAGTAGCTATTGGTTTGATGTCTAATGCTGGGATAAAAGGTGAAAAAGCTGGTACAGCATTAAGAACAATGTTTACCAACCTTTCTAAACCAACAAAAGCAATGAAAGACGAAATGGATAAACTAGGAATATCTATTACTGATAGCAACGGTGAAATGTTACCTATGAGAGATGTTTTAGATCAACTTAGAGGTAAAATGGGTGGTCTATCTAAAGACCAACAAGCAGCCGCAGCTAGTACAATATTTGGTAAAGAGGCCATGAGTGGTGCATTAGCAGTTATCAATGCATCAGACGAAGATTATAAAAAGCTAACTAAATCCATAGACGGCTCTAAAGGTGCTTCAAAAAGAATGGCTAAAGAAATGGAAGGCGGTATTGGTGGCGCAATGCGTAAAATGAAATCGGCAATTGAAAGTTTAGCGATTTCATTAGGTGATGCATTAGCTCCAATGTTATATAAAGCTGCTAAATGGATTACATCATTAGCAAATAAGTTTTCTAATTTACCTACTGGCGTTCAAAAAACGATCGCAGTTGTAGGATTACTCGCCGCAGCTATTGGTCCACTACTAATGGTCTTTGGCGTTATGGCCTCGACAATTGGTACTTCTATAACGGTATTAGGCTCTTTAATGACGAGTATGAGAACATTATCATTCTTATCTAAAACCAGTGCAGCAGCGACTGGTATTTGGAATGGCGTTACTGCCACTGCTCGTGGCATAGCAAATGGTTACAGATATGCGGTGGCTGCATTAACCACTTCTCAGACAACACAGGCTATGAAAACTAAAATTGCTGCAGCTGCAACAACAGCTTGGACTACAGTTACTAAAGGTGCAACTTTAGCAACTAAAGGCTTGGGATTAGCAATAAGATTTATGACTGGACCAGTCGGTATAGTTATTACAGCCATCGGATTATTAGTAGCAGGGCTTATTCATTTATGGAAAACAAATAGCTCGTTTAGAGATGCAGTTATCGGCATTTGGAATTCAATAAAAAATGCTGCAATAGCTATATTTGGTTTTATCAAACCTTATATTATTAATATTTGGAACGCAATTAAAAACTCTACAATTGCCATTTGGAACGCGATTAAAAAAAGTGCTGTAATAATATGGAACGCTATTAAATTTGCTGTTCAACATCCTATTCAAGCATTAAAAAATGTCTTATCAGCTTTATGGAATGGCATGAAAAATGCTGCTATTAAAATCTGGACCGCCTTAAAGAACGGTGTTATAGCAATTATTAAAGCGTATGTTGCGCAAGTAAGATTTAATATCAACCTTATTAAGCGCATAGTAGTTACGATATTTAATGCTATTAAGAGTTTCTCTATTAAAGTGTGGACTGCATTAAAAAATGGTGTATTAGGAATTATTCGAGCTTTGCGCAAAGGCGTTCTATCTGTATTTAACGCATTAAAAAAAGGTATTGTTGTAATATTTAATGCTGTAAAGAATGCCACAGTTAAAATCTGGACGGCTATAAAAAATTCAGTAGTGAATAAAGCAAAAGCATTATGGTCTGGAGTTAAAAATACATGGAATGCACTCAAAAAAGGTACAATTGGCATATTTAAAGCAGTTGGCAGTTTCATGAGTTCTAAATGGAACAGTATTAAAAAAGGTACTGTTAATAAAGCGAAAGCTCTATGGTCAGGCGTCAAAGGTGCTTGGGGATCACTTAAAAAAGGTACTCATAACACCATGAATGCTGTAGGTGGCTTCATGAGCAAGAAATGGAATGGAATTAAAAGTACTACTGTATCTATAGTAAATAGCATGAAATCGAAAGTTATGGGCACCATGAATAAAATGAGAGACGGTATCAAAACAGTTACCGGTAAAATTGGTAATCTTTTTGGCGGAATGGTCAAAGGTGTTAAAAAAGGATTGAATAAATTGATCAGTGGCGTTAACTGGGTTGCTGATAAATTAGGTATGGAGAAAATTGACCCTATTAAACTTTCTACTGGTACACAATCTACACATACTCAACGTTATGTTACTAATGGTAAAATTAACAAAGATACAATGGCTACTGTAGGAGATAGAGGTCGAGGTAATGGACCTGGTGGCTTTAGAAATGAAATGATCCGTTATCCTAACGGAAGAATGGCACTAACACCTAACAAAGATACAACAACATTCTTACCTAAAGGCTCAAGTGTATATAGTGGCGCGCAAACACATGCTATTTTATCTAATTCAGGATATGACACTAAGAAGAAAAAACTACCTAAATTTAGTAAAGGTACTAAAAAGAAAGACGGTATATTAGATGTTATTAGCTCTGGTGTAAAAAATGATGTTAATAAAGTAAAAGACATTGGTGGTAAAGCAAGAGACATAGGTGGTACTACGTTTGACAAAGCAAAAGACATAGGTACAAAAGCACTTGATAAAGCTAAAGATGTGTCTAGCACTGTTATCAAGGGTATTGGAGATGTTTTTGATTATGTAGGTCATCCTATGAAATTGGTAAATAAAGTCTTTGAGAAAGTTGGTTTTAACCTAGACTTTATGAAAAATGCACCATTACCATTTGATTTAATGACAGCTATGATTAAGAAACTTAAAAATGGTATTAAAGACTTCTTTAATGAAGGTTTAGACTCTGCAGGCGGTGGAGATGGTTCTTCGTTCACTAAATTCCCAATTACTACGGGGTATTATCCTAATGGTGGTGCTCCTGGTTATAGTTTTAATGGTGGTGCTCACTTTGGTATTGACTATGGCGCTCCATATGGTACAACTATCAATGCTACCAATGATGGAAATGTAAAAGCTATCCACAACTTAGGTGGAGGACTTGTTGCACGACTTTTAACAGGTCAGTTCACATTGTTCTTTATGCACTTATCTAAAATATTAAAACAAGGTAAAATCAAAGCTGGAGAACCAATGGCTAAAACAGGTAATTCAGGTCAATGGACTACTGGTCCTCACGTACACTTCCAAGTTGAAAGAGGGCGTCATGATGTTATCACAAACAGAGGTACAGTAAACCCTGCTAAATGGCTTAAAGGTCATGGCGGTGGCGGAAAAGTTGGTGGTAGTGGTTCTGCAAACGCACGTAGAGCAATTCAAAGAGCACAATCTATTTTAGGTGGACGTTATAAATCGTCTTATATTACCGAACAAATGATGAGAGTTGCCAAACGTGAATCTAATTTCCAGGCGGGAGCAGTTAATAACTGGGATAGCAATGCTAGAGCCGGAATACCTTCTAAAGGTATGTTCCAAATGATTGAACCATCTTTTAGAGCATATGCTAAACCAGGACACGGAAACATCTTAAATCCAACTGACGAAGCTATATCTGCTATGCGTTACATTGTAGGTAAGTGGGTACCTATTATGGGGAGTTGGAGAAGCGCATTTAAACGAGCTGGTGACTTTGCTTATGCTACAGGCGGAGTTATTAATACCTCGGGAATGTATCAACTTGCTGAAGGGGGTTATCCAGAAATTGTAATCCCTACAGATCCAAGCAGACAATCAGATGCGATGAAATTGTTACATCTTGCTGCGAGTAAAATTAGTGGAAATAACAGAAATAAACGACCTAACCAATTACGTACACCTAGTGTTACTAGTAATACAGTTGATAACGCAGAATTACTACTACAAATGATAGAAAATCAACAGAAACAAATAAACGTGTTAATGGAAATAGCACGAAGTAATAAAACTATTGAAAAACAACCGAAAGGTTTTTCAGAACGCGATGTAAGTCAGGCACAAGGTTCAAGGTTAAGACTCGCTGCTTATAGCCAGGGAGGTTTATAAATTGGAAAATAAAAAAGTAAAAATATTTAACGATCATTTCGAAGAAACACTAACGGATATTCCTCATCTTAAGTTTCTAGAATTTGAAGAAGAGGATTTAGATAGAAAGTCTAATCAGATTGAAGTTAATGGTAGCGATGGCGTTTTACAAGGACCGATGAATTTCGGTCCTTTTAATTTGATACTGAGATTTTCATATAAAGGCATGGATTATAAAGAATATAGATTAGCAAAAGAAAAGTTACGTCAATTGATAAATAGAAGAGATCCTTATTTTGTATGGCATTCAGATATGCCGGGTAAAAAGTATGCAGTTATACCAGAGGGTGTCAGTAATGAAAACTTAACAAGTCAATTTGGACTTATTGAGGTGACTTATTCTGTCTACAAAGGATATGCAGAATCATTAAAAGATACTTCTGAATTTAGTTGGACTGATGAAAGTTGGCAGTTTGAACAAGGTATTATAGGAAGTGATGAAGTTAAATATAAACATAATATTCGTTACTTTAAAATATTTAACGGTTCTAAAGATACCATTAACCCTTTATTAAGACACAAATTAAATATTAATTGCACACTTACAGCACCTTATGGATTTGAAATCGTTAATCTAACCACAAATGATATATTTGAATATAAAAAACCTCTTAAAAAGCGTAATACGGTTTCGATTATAGGAGTGCATCCTTATATTAATAATAAAAGAGTTGGTAAAGACACAAATTATGATTTTATTACTTTAGCGCCGGGTTGGAATGAAATTTTAATTAGAGGTCACAGTATATCCAATAGTCCTAAAACAGAATTTATATTTAATTACATTTATAGGTAGGTGAGAATATTGGCAAATCTAATATTTATGAATAGAGAAGGGACATTTTCGGAAATTGTTAATGACTTTGATTTTGGTTCCTTTAAATATGAATATGAACAAAATAATGAGCGATCCATATCTCTCACTGCTTATAAAACTAATGTTAATGCGGATATATTTGATAATTTGATTAATGAAAATTATTTAATTTGGAAGGGCCAGAAATATGTCATTAAATCGACTGAGCTTAAGTATGAAGAAGGTGTAATACTTAATGAAATTGAGGCTAAGCATATTTCTATGGAATTTCAAAATCATTATGTACCTAAAGATTTAGATGATGAGTCACTGAATGATGAAGATGAGACTGAAGCAAAAATTTCCATGAAAGTTAAAGAGTACCTTGATTTTGCATTCAAAAATAATAAACTTAATTTCGATTATAAGTTACATGGAAAATTTAATGAGAGTAAATATATTGAAGAGTTAGGAGATAAAAACGGTTTAGAACATCTTATTGAAGGTGCTGAGCATTTTGGCTATATATTTTTTGCTGATAATAAAACTTTCCATATCTATACACCTGATAATTTTTATAAAAAATCAGATGAAATATTAGTTTATAAATATAATAATAGTTCGGTTTCGGCTAAAACAATCACAACTGAATTACGCACCTACATTCAAGGATATGGAAAGAAAAAGTCAAAATCCGAAACGAAAAACTATAAACCTATAAAACCTAAAGACTTCTCATACTCTGGAAATTTTAATAAAGAAGGGACTTGGTCTACTGAACATATAGGAGATTCGTTTTATAAGACATTTGATTGTAAGTGGGGGAATGAAACCTTAACTTGGAATCTAAAAAAAGGACCTAAAGGTGGAATAATCGAAGTATTTATTGATGATAAGTCCAAAGGGACTTTTGATTGTTACAGCGCTCATGCTTCGACGCAAAAAGTGATTTTAGCTAAAGGATTATCAAAAGGTAAACATTCTTTTAGAGGAGTTTTTAAGTCGAAAAAAACTGGTATTGATTATAAGAAGTCTAATCCAGTCATGTATGTTGGTACGAGTAAAAGTAATGTTTTAAATCTAACTGCAGTTCTTAAAGGCAAAGATATTTATCATGTATATGCTGAATATAAGTCTCCATATTATAAGCAATATGGTAAATCAGAAGCCCCTACAATATATGATGATAATATTACAAATCAATCAGAGTTAAAGAAGAAATTAAAAGAAACGCTTGATGATATTCCAACAATCGAAGTAGCAACGAATTATTTAGGATTAGAAAGTATTCATGAAAATAATACTATTCGATTTATTCACAAACCTATCGGATTTAATACTGATTTAAAAGTTGTCAAACTTACTGAATATCACCCCCTTGTTTCGCAGCCTATTGAAGTGGAATTCAGTAATGCTCAGAAAGATATTATACAAATGCAATCACAGTTCAATCGTAGATTAAGAAAGGTTAATAATCTTATGAAAAAAGGATTCAAAACTAGTGACTATTCTTTAAATGTGTTAGAGGAATATAACGAAACGGTAGGAAGTGTATTGATTGATGAGTAAAGAAGTATCGATAAGATATCTACAAGATAGAGATGGAGAAGAATATTTTCCAGTCACGCACATAGAGGCAGTCATCGGTTTAGGTGTTTACTTAGACAAAATAGAAAATTTGAAAAAAGAAAATGAAGAACTCAAAAAAAGAATATCTCATCTGGAGAAGGAATAAAAGGAGGTTCATAAAATGTTATTAACTTTAGACTTTCCTATTCAAATAGGACACACATTTAGAACCAAGATGATAAATAATTTTAGAACAATACTTAATTATTATAATGAACTAGATCATCAGCATCGCGCACACACAGAAACTAAGCATCATGCACATCAAGCCATGCAGGTTGATTATAGAAATACAAACGTTTCTGCATTTTTGGATTATCTTAACGGTAATATTAATGGGCTTGTTTTAGGAGCAAATGGAGACGGTATAGCTGAAACAAAACAAGCCAGAGTATCAATAGATGGTACCGTACATCCTTTGTTGCAAGAAAGACTGCTTCATGACTTTTTAGGAATTAACAGAAAATTAGATAAAGAAATACATTCTAATGGTGCAGTTGACTTTATTTGGAATCCTCCATATATACCAGGAAATAGATTAGGAGAAAATAGAACACCAAATAATTGGGAACCAGAAGCCCATATTGAAGCATTTTTAAACCCCTTAGTTGATAATCAATACGTTACAAAAGAAGTTGTCGGAGAAGATACATCAGGAAAATATAATGTGTACAAATTTACGTTTGAACCACAAAATTACAATAAAACGTTACTTATTACTTCATGTATACACGGTAATGAAACTACTGGATTTTTTGATATGTGCCATATACTCAACCTATTGGTCAATCAGTGGGAAAAGTACCCTCAATTAACTTACTTAAGAAAAAATGTACGTTTAATTTATGTTCCTATGGTTAACCCGTGGGGATTCGCAAATCAAAAAAGAGAGAATGTGAACAATGTAGATTTAAACAGAAATTTTGATTATAACTGGAAGGCAGGTAAAGGGACAGATCCTGATAAATCTAACTTCAAAGGTAAAAGTCCTTTTTCTGAAAAAGAATCACAAAATATGCGTAGCTTAGTTCAACGTATAGATAATTTGACTGCTCACTTAGATTTGCATGATATTATTTCAGTAAATAATGATTACTGTTTATTTTATCCTCGTTGGGCTAATCAAAAAAATAATAATATGACTCATCTCATTAACAATTTAAAAAGTAACGGAGATCTCGTTGTTTGGGGTTCCAGTACATTATCATCTTTTAGTAATTGGGTAGGTATCCGAAATAAAACAACGTCATATCTTTCAGAAATAAATGAAAAACGTGTCGGTGAAAAGAAAAGTCCCGAAGAAATGAGACGTTCAGTACGCTGGGTAGGTAATGTAATTTTTAGAATGGCACAATTTGAATCTTATCAAAATGGTCAAACATCTTTAGATCCTTTTATTAAAGTTATGATATATGATGATAGATTTAACAATAAAACATCTGAAGTCATTACCCTACGTGCAGAAAGGAATGAATGGCAACGTATAATGATGAGCCAGCAGCGTTTCAAAGTTTTAGCAAATGGATTTGTAGAGCTCTATGGATATGTGACTATAAACGTTGATAGAGATGTTACAGTGGGGATTAGTCCTAATATTGTTCAAAATTATCATCCATTCTTTGGGTTTGGTAAAAGTAGAAAACGTAATCTATTTTCAATTGAACATAGACTCAACAAAGGGAATACGACTTTCCCTATATATGCTGCTGCTGGTGTTCAAATGTCGACAATCACTGAGCCAGGTACTAAACGTACTGATACAGTAATGCCAGTATTAGATGTTAAGAAAAAAGGTGCTGGTATTGTAACAATCAAACAAATTAAATTATTTGCGAAGTTCACACCTACACATTCTGCTAATTCTATTCAGATATTAAAATCTGGAGAATACGGTAATCTTAAAGAAGATACGTTCACACAAATTTACCCTAATACTATATACGATGATGATTTAATAAACGTTATAAATGGGGAGGATAAATAATGGAATTAAAAAAGATTGGTAAAATTGAAGTTAAAAACGAGCCTTACTTAAAACCGATATCTGATGAAGGTATCGGTTTTTATAATTTAGATGATAAAACTGCTGTTTTAAGGTTTTATGTGACTAAAAACAAAAAGCCTTTATTAATTAGTGAAGAAAACACTGAAACGTACATATATCTTGAGTCCTCTAACGGTTCTAATCAAGTAGTAGAAAATGTACGTTTTATTGATCCTTTAAATGGTGTTATTGAAGTAACCATACCTATTGAATTCTTACAAGCTTCAACGAATACAACTGTTATAGGTCAAATATATATTTCGATTAACTATCGAAATCAAGTAGATAGCGATAAATCATCAACTGCAGTTTTAACTGAATTTGAATTCGAAGTGGGTGACGCAATAATAAATAAAATTAATGGTGCAACTAAAATTAAATATATCCGTATGTTTGATGAATTGAAAAGACAAATTAATGCACGAGCCACTGAAATACAAGAACAATTAGATAATTTAGAAGATTACGTTGTTAAAGTAAAAGATGCAAGTGATGAAGGAATTACAAAGATTCAGATCGAAACAAAAAAAGGATTGGATATACTTAATCAACAGCATAGTAAAAGTTTAAAAGACGTCGAGGAATCTCTTAACGCGGCTAAAAATGCAATTCAAAATCTTTATGAAGAATATGACAACGAAATTGACACAAAAGGAAGTCAATATTTAAAAGATTTAAGAATCGAAGTTAGGAATATTGAAAATGTGTTAAGTCAAGAGGGATACGTCACAATTGATGAACATCGTAAAAGCATTACTGAGATACAAGAAAGTTTACCTGAATCTTCAGACTGGATTGAATATGATTTGATTAATGGAGCTATAAAAAATAGACATTATAAAGCTGAAGGACAAAATGGTTTTAATTGCGCTTATAAAATCATTCAACATCAAGACTACAAGGAAGTGATTTTAAGAATTAACGCTGACAACTTTAAAAGCGGAACTGTTATAGCGAAGTTACCTAGTGAACTAATTACAAGTACGCAAACTGCGTTCCTAAGATCGGTGCCTGTTAAAGCTTGTGGTGCTCAATTAACTATTGAACCTAATGGAGATGTTAAAGTTTATATTTCTCAGAGCGATCAGTGGTCAGTAAGTCGTGAAGCTTATATTTATGGAGAAATAAGAATGATAGATAAAGGAGGTGAATAAAGTGATGGATACTTATAAATCTATGACTGAACTTGTGAGAAATGAAAAAGATTGGATGATTGAGACGCAAGACAGAAATAGTAAATCACTTATAACTGCCATACACGGAGGTGGTATAGAGTGCGGTACTTCTGAATTAGCGTTATTGGTTGCAGAATTATCGAATTCAAACTATTTCACTTTTAAAGGTTTAAAACCGAAAAACAATAGAACTCTACACGTCACTTCAACAAATTATGATAACCCCAATTTATTATATTGGAATCAATTTATGAATGTAACGATAGCCATACATGGTTATTCAAGCAGTGAAGCGAATAGTTATATTGGCGGACTAGATGAAAGACTTATATCACTTATTACTCACAACTTAAAAGTTTCAGGTTTTAATGTGAAAGCCGCTCCTGACAGAATTGCGGGCAGAGAAATTAATAATATAACCAACAAAAATGCCTATGGCATGGGTGTACAGATTGAAATATCAACTCAACAAAGAAAAGAATTTTTTAGTCGAAACGATTTTAGTCAAAAGAATAGAGAAAATACACATAATTGGACAGAAGATATGTATTACTATGCTAATGCTATCTGTGCTGCAATTAATGATAGAAAGTGGGTAGAAACATGAAGAAAACACACCGTATGACTGAAATGGAATATATTAATGTTATTTCTTTATTATTTATTGGAACAATAGGTATGGCTCGAGGTTCTTTTTTTATATTTGCTTCTGAAACTCAAGTCGGTAAAAGCCCATTGTATAGCAGTATTAATGAAATAATACCCTTAAGTATTTGGGGTATTCCATTCTTTATAGGAGGTTTATGTTTAGCAATTGCAGCTATGGCTTTACCTTATAGGAATATTAACAAAGTTTATAGTATCACTCTTATTTTAGGAGGGATTATTTGTTCTGTGTTTTTCTTCGTAATTACGTTAGCTGGTATTAGTGATTCTTTAAATTGGATGTCACCTCTTATTTACTTTTTAACTACTTTAACGTGTGGTGGTTATGCTTACTTTGGAGTGTTGCATCATGCCAAACAATGAGTTACCTCAAAGTTACTATGACGATAGGGATGCGATTCATAAAAGAATAAGAGAAGTCGATGAAAAACATACGAATAATTATAACAATTTAAGTGTGCTATTAGCAGAATTTAAACCTACACTTAATCAAATGGTAGAGGCAACTAAAGAGATGAGTGCTGAACAGAAAAAGACAAACCAACAAATCATAGAACAAGGTCAACGATTGTCTCTCGTCGAAAAAGATGCTCGAATGTTTAGGGAACATTTAAGTCAAGAAGAACAAGAAGCAAAAGAGAAAGGTAAAGAAAATAAAGAGTTTATTTTAAAAGCTACCGGTATATTTGTTGGTGGAGGCGGTGTGGCTTGGCTTATTCATCCATTGTTCGACTTTTTAAAAAATATGATTAATTAAAGTGGTATTTGAAGAAAAAATTCATAAAGAAACAGCAAAACATTATTCGCGATAAATATAGATAAAAGGCTACTCACTGACGGTGGGTAGCCTTTAATAATAAATAATGAGGTGGATATATGATTATTAAAATGGGCGAAGTCGAAACACATATCAACCCTAGAAATGTTGATATAGGGGATATTGGTAGTCGTTTCTATACAGAAGATGAGAATACTGCATTTATCAGAATTAGAATTAATTATAATGGCAGTCCAGTTGATTTAACTAAAACAGATATGAAACCTAAACTCGATTTATTTATGGAAGATGGTTCTGTATTCATTGATGAAACAATTGAAGTATTAATTCCTGAAATTGGTTTGATCAAATATGACATACCTTCTAACGTGATTAAACACATTGGGAAAGTGAATTGTAAGTTATTTATGGACAGTCTTGAACATTCCGTTCATGTAGCTAACTTCTCATTCTCAATTGTTGATAGTGGTGTAGAAAAGGTTGTATCTAAAGAAATCAGTCTAAATTTAGTTAAAGATACAGTTAAACAAATCATGTCTGAAGATTTAACAGAATTACTAGATACCGAATTCAAAGATAAATTAACTGATGACTTAGAAAATTATGTTTTATCACATAACGAAGAATTTAAAGGAGAAAAAGGCGATAAAGGTGACGTTGGTGAGCGTGGTCCTATGGGTCTGACTGGTCCTAAAGGAGAACAAGGCATACCTGGACAAGACGGAAAAGATGGTAGAGATGGTGTTAATGGTAAAGATGGTGTAGATGGTAAATCTTTCGACTTTGCAAGTCTTACAGATGAACAAAAAGCAGAAATTACACCTAAATTGCCTGATTTTAGTAATTGGCAACAGTATAAACTAACGAATGATGATGGTACTTTAAATTCTATAACAGCAGAAGTCGATATGAACATGATGACTAGCGACATTTTCACTAAAACAGGTTTCAATTATTGTAGTAATATCAAAAACGCGCCTAACAGTGGTACAAATAAGGGATATATTAATGTTTATATCCAAAGCGATACAATTGGTTATGCGTTTTATAAAGATTACAATTCAAGTTCTATTTATACAAATTATAAATATGGTAAAAATTGGCAAGGATGGATCTTAATTAATCCTCGAGGACAAATGACAAGAATCACAAATGATAACGGTTTCTCTTTTTATATAGACTCTATAGATTTTAATGATTTATCGGGCTTTGCCAGTAATCATACTACTGGTTTTTTCTGTTCGAACAATCTTAAAAATACACCTAATGGGTATACATCTGGCTCTATTTTACTAGTAAGGACTTTTAATGAAGTAAATAAAATAATATATACCAATCCTTTTAATAATGATATTTATATTAATACGTCATTGAACAACAAATGGTCAAGATGGAGAAAGGTTGTTTCTGAAGATTACGATACTGGCTGGATTCCACTACCATTAACTAACGGTGCTTCTCCAGATACCTATAGCAGTTCTTATCTACCAATTTCTTACAGAGTAATAACCCAAGGTGAAAGTAAAACAATTCAAATCATAGGTAATATTAAAAATTTATCTACAGGTCTAGTATTTTCACAACTACCCAATAACATTGCACCAGTCAAAACGATTGAATATAAACTCAATCAAAGAACAAGTTCGAATAGCACCCTTGCCTATATTTCGAATGATGGAGCGATGAAAGTAGTAGGAACCACAGACTCAAATAGTACGTATATGATTAATCTTACGTATATAATATAGGAGGTATAATAGTGATACAGATATTCCGAAAAACAGATGGAAAACCTTTTTTGTTTGATGAAACTAAAAAAGAATATGATACAGATTTATATACAGAGATTATGCCACCAAGCAATTTATATTGGCCAGTTAAATTTGACGGTGGTGAATGGGTTGGTACACCATACGAGGAATGGAAAAAGCAACAAATTGAAACAGAACCACCCAAGAAAGACGATGAGATTCATAAGGACCAAATAATAGCTGATTTATCACTCGAATTATTAAAAACGCAAGAAGAATTAAGCGATGTAAGAAAAGATATATCGGATTTAACCATTCAATTGTTAGGAGGAACTACTAATGCATGATATCGGAGTTAAATATTATAAAATGGGATATTACACAAACGAACAGTTTGCTTTATTTGTTAAAAGAGGATTTGTAACGCCAGAAGAATATTTCGGATTAACTGGTGTTGAATACGATCCCGAAAAAGCACATGCGTAGAATTTATTAAGAGTCGACGTTTTTTACGTTGGCTCTTTAATTTATCTAAAGGAGATGTTTTTTTGAAAATTAACTGGATTAATCGTTTTAAAAACGGAACAACACTCACAGCTTTAGTAGGTGCTATTTTATTATTTGCAAAACAAGTAACTGAAGCTTTTGGTATTGATATATCCGCTCAACTTGAAACCATTAGCGGTATTATTGGTAGTATTATTACATTACTTGTAGCTTTAGGTGTTGTAACTAACCCTAATACTAAGGGAGTTTCAGACGCTGGTATTGACTTCGAATTAAACAAACCACGTAACGAAAATACCCACCCTGTACAGTTCAAGAGTGAATCAGGAGCAGTAAAACCTGAAAATTTCGATACTAATGAACCATTCACTGACGATTCTGACGAAGAAGAATTTGAATTTGATAATGGCGGAGGAGGCGCTCCAGATGAAAACGCAATCTCAAATCAATAAACGTTTAAGAGATTATAAAAACGGTGTAGTAGATAGTCCGTATCGAGTGAAAGTATGGACGAGTTATGACGCTTCTTTTGGTGCTATGGAACCAGGATGCATTGATAAAGATCGTGCTTATCACGCACAGTGTATGGACTTGGCGATAGATTATGTAATGTGGTTAACTGATAATCAAACAGAGATGTGGGGCGATGCTAAAAGCTCTATAAAAAACAAATTCCCTAAAGGGTGGAAGATTGTAGAAAACAAACCGTCAACGATACCCAAAAAAGGTTGGATAGCTGTATATACAGCTGGAACCTATTCACGTTATGGGCACATTGGTATAGTATATAATGGCGGTAATACGAATAGCTTCCAAATTTTAGAACAAAATTGGAATGGTTGGGCTAATAAAAAACCTAGCTTGCGATGGGATAACTACTATGGTTTAACACATTTTATAGTCCCTCCAATAGCAAAAGAAGTAGAAAAATCTAAAAAAGATGTAAAATCAGCTCCTAAACAGTTAGTTAAGGAAAATAGTAGTATCAAAGTTAATACTAATCACATCAAAGGTTGGAATATGACTAAAAGAGGTCGTAAACCTAAAGGTGTAGTCATTCATAACGATGCCGGTACAATGAATTCTAAACAATACTACAACAATTTGGTAAACGCTGATTACAATAGATTAGCAAGAGGTATAGCTCATGCATATGCTGATAGAAACGGTATTTGGGAAGCTATATCAGAAGATAGAATTGCTTGGCATGTATCTGATGGCGTTCAACCGGGTTCGGGTAATTTCGAATTCTACGGAATCGAAGTTAACCAATCAATGTACGTTGGAGATAAAGATTTCCTTAAAAATGAACAAACAGCTCTTAAATTCGCAGCGCATAAACTTAAAAAGTGGGGGTTACCAGCTAACAGAAATACTGTTCGTTTACACAATGAATTTAGTTATACAGCTTGTCCTCATCGTTCTGCTAAATTACATGCTGGAATTGATCCAACAAAACAAGCATGGACTAAGGCAACACAACTTAAGTTAAAAGATTACTTCATTAAGCAAATTAGGGCATATATGAAAGGTAGTACACCTAAAGTTACTACAGTTAAAAACAAACCTGGCAGTGCTTCTACTCCTGCTAATAGACGAGATATGAATGGTTGGAAAATCAATAAGTATGGAACTTATTATAAATCGGAAATAGCTCACTTTACGCCAAACACGCCTATTAAAACTCATTATGTTGGACCGTTTAGAAGTTGTCCTGTGAGCGGTGTATTACAACCCGGACAAACGGTAAGATACGATACCGTATGTAAACAAGACGGTCATGTTTGGATTAGTTACACAGCCTACAACGGCAAAGATGTGTGGTTAGCAGTAAGAACATGGGACAAAAATACAGATAGTTTAGGTAAGTTGTGGGGTACAATTAATTAATCTGTTATAATACAATTACCACGTCATTATACAAGGGTAGTCCTAGCGACTGCCCTATTTTTTTATGTTATAATGTTAATGAGGAAACAGTGTTTGACACTGGCATACTATCATTTGGTATGTTTTATTATGTGCAGAGGACTTGCTTGCGTTTAGCAGTAAGAATCTGACTGCACCGTTTTTTTAAGCCACCTAACATGTCACTGGGTGGTGTTTTTTTATTTCAACCGCCTCGATTTCGATACGGATAATCTAAACCCGTCGAATTCGACGGGTTCTATAAAAAATATGGAAGTATACACATTAAATATTAATCAGGTGTCTATACTTCCGTACATAAGTTAATAAAATTCTATATCGTTTATTTTAATAGAATGCCTATTTTTAAGCTTTACATATTCTATGTCGATAGACTTAATAGCCATCTTAATAAAATCTGCTTTATCTTCCAAAGAGAATATTTCCCATGATTCCAACAATACATTTTTGAATTTTTTTATCTTATCTATATCTAGTGTTTTTCTTGGTACTAATTCTTTTTGTTTTTCATATTCTGCGATTGTTTCGTCTGTTTCTTTAATCAATTCAAATAATTCTTCTTCTTGCATTAACCCCTTAGCATATAATTTATGATACCTTTTACGTTGTTCCATAATTTTATCTATATCAATAGTAACAACATCATCTTTTTGTTTTGTCTTTACTTCGTATTTGTCTAAGTCTAGTTTAGATAAGTAATCACGGAACACTCTCAATGCTTCATTCTCTGAAAAGCCGAAACTTTGTTTTCTAGTCTTACATGTGTTGCAATAATATGTTTTATAAGTAACATACCCTTTCTTTCTCTTTCTGGTCGCTGTATTCATTGTTAATGTGCCACCACATCTCGGACAAATAAATTTACCTCTAAACACTGATACGTGACTGACTATTTTAGTGTTAATTCTTTCTTCTAGCCTTTCTTTTATTTGTTGATACATTTCTTCGGTAATAATAGGTTCGTGAGAGTTTTCTATAAATACATCTCCCCAAGTATAATGACCTCTTGTTATAGGACTTCTTAGCGCTCTTGTTATTGTTCTATCTTCCCATCTTTTGCCATTAGGAGGTGGTATATCTGAATCGTTTAACTTCCTAGCTATACCTTTTGAACTGACGCCTTTCAAAACTTCATCATATGCCCACAAAACTACTTTTTTGTAATTGTTTGGAACATAAGTATTATCTACACGGTCATAATAAAAGGGTGGTGGTGTGAGTATCATGCCTTGCTTAATTGCTGCACGTTTACCCATCATTACTCGTTCTCTAATCGTTTCTCTTTCCCACTCTGCCATAGCACCAACTAATGTAACAAACAGTCTACCCATAGCTGTAGATGTATCATAAACTTCAGTAGCACTTCTGAATGCTACGTTATTCTGTTCGAATATCTCTAATAAATCAAGTAAATCACGTACGTTACGTGTAAGCCTATCTAACTTATACACTAAGACTAAATCAAATCTTTTAATATCTTTCATCATACGTTGTAATTCTGGTCGCTCACGTTTAGCACCAGAGAAACCCGCGTCGATAAATATGTCTGATACACTCCAGTCGTTTATCTCGCAAAATGATTTGAGCTTTCGTTCTTGTTCTTCAATAGAATAGCCATGTTCTTTTTGTTCTAATGTACTGACCTGACACGAACGTAAATAGCTACGTTCATAATTCATCACTCCCTAAAAAGTAAAAAAATAATAAGGGTAGGCATGCTACCCTAAAAATATTAAATTATAACCATCCTAGATATTATTAATTAATAAGAAGTAATTTATACACTATCAATGTTTCGTCATTTAAATCGTTAGTAGACGATCTTATTAGTTGTCTTCTAACTTACCATTTTCTTCTGCCCATTCTATTTGTTCCTGAACCCATCTACTAGGTTTTTCTTTTGTTGATTGCATTGATTTATTTACTTCATCGTAATCAATCATGCCTGCATCTGTACCCCCAGAGCTTTGAGGAACATTTTCATAAATCGATTTTTCCTGACCACTTTCAACTCTTAACGAACTTTCATAAGCTGCACTAGCAGGTCCTTCCATAACATTACCTTGAGGGATGACTCCGTTTGCTACTGCACTATTGTAAGCTTGAATTTTTTCTGTTTCACTATAATTCCCATAGATAACTGATTCAAGAGTGCTTCTATCTTTGATATTTGTTACATCAACGTTTTGTGTGTTTTGATATTTTTCACTAGATGAATTATCTTGTATATTTTGTCCATTATCATTTTGGTTATTTTGTTTCTCGTTATTCTTTTCTTCTACGTTTGAAGTATCTTGTTCTTCAGTAGAGTTATTCTTTGAATCTTTCTTATTATCTGCTTTCTCATCTTTATTCTTTTTAGGGTCATTCGACTTTTTATGTTCGGACTGTTTGTTATCAGCTTTATTCGACTTATCCCCGTCTTGTCCACATGCACCTAACACCAATAAACTTGCAAATATTAAAAATAAAACCTTTTTCATTCTACATTTCTCCTTTATTTATATTTCTTTATATTTAAAAACCCTCAACGGCTCAAACGTAATAGAGTAATCGCCGTAGTGAGTTCCAATACCATATTTATTTTTGTAATGTTTCAATATTTCTGCTATATACTTTTCGCTTAATTGAACATATTCAGCTAATTCATATAAGTTACTAACACCATAGTTATGCGCCTCCACAATAATGCGCAAAGGCAGTGCTGCCTCATATCCGTGACGTCTAGCATAGTTTTCGAATTTACGATTAATCCATTTAGACTGGTCTAATATGTTGCCGTATGTATGCTTGTGGTGTGCTAGTTCTTCGTATAAGACTTCAGCTTTGCGTGTTTCGGATAAATTTTTGTCTATGAGGATTACACCGTTATCATAAAAACCCTCAAATTTCCCATTTAATGCCATGCCATCATCAATAGGAATGTGTTTATTTTTAATTACTAACTGTTCATATAATGACATGTAAAATCTCCCCTTAATTATTACGATGTGCTTTTCTTACTAATTCAGCGTATTTTCTAATTTCTTCTAATTCTTCTTCTGTAAAATCGCCGTCTAAATGCGCGGCGATTGTGTCTTGTTGAACTTCCTTTGTTCCTTCAGTAATTCTTGATTTAGGTACATTAAAGTAATCTGCAAGTTGTTGAATTCTTTTTATACGCGGATATTTGGTTTGTTGAATCCAGTTTGAGACTGTAGGTTGAGTTACACCAATAGCTTCAGCAAGTTCTTTTTGGTCAATATTTCTTTCTTTCATAAGTTCTTGTAGGCTTTGAGATAAATTTTTTCTAACGTTGTTATTTTCCATAATTGTCTCCTTTAATATTACTTAATGTAATATTAACTTACCATAACAGACATTACTTTACAATACTTTTTATAACTTTTATAGAAAAAATATAACTTTATCCGTTGACAAGTAATTAGAAGTAATATAAAGTTATATGTGTGAAAGAGAGGTGAACAACATGCCGGAACAATTAACCGTCAGAAAATGGAGATTAATTAGAGATTTAAAACAACAAGAAGTGGCAGACATTTTAGGTGTGAATGCTAAGACAGTCGGACATTGGGAAAAAGAAGATACCGATTTAAGTAATGTGACAGTTTACGCATTAGCTAAGTTATATGATGTGGAAGTCGACCAAATAAAAGTGTAAAAATTTTTAATATCTATATAACTTTTTATAACTTTTAGAAGGAGGTGAATTAATTGAACGAATTACAACTCAGTAACGACCTAACCACAATAGAAACCGAAATCAAGAGTTATCAAAACATTGCTGGTCAATCGATATTTGAAATAGGTCGAAGATTGAAACATGTGAAAGAAAATGACCTAGCACACGGAGAATGGTCGGAATGGCTTAGCACATTCAACATGGATAGAACTCAAGCTTACAAGTTTATAAAGGTTTCTGAAGAATTTTCAAATGTTGCGACGTCGCAACAAATAGGTATAAATGTTCTCTATGAAATCTCGACGTTACCCGAAACAGAACGCACCAAAGAACACACGACATCAAATGGAGAAACTAAGACACCAGATGAAATGACAGTAAGAGAATTACGTGAATTAAAAAAACAACTCAAACAACGCGACGAACAAAACGCACAACTCCAATCACAAGTGGAACAAGCGCAACGTTCAGAATCAATTGCACGTAAGAAACTCGAAGATGAGCAGAATAGAGAACCTGAAGTGGTTGAACGAGAAGTTGTCAAAGAGGTTATACCTGAAGAAGTTCAACAACAACTCGAACAATTCAAGCAAAAATTCGAGCGTGAGAGTAACAACGCTAATGAGCTTCGAGATGAATTACAACGCTACAAAAACAGTTTTAGCGACCCTAACCAAGCATACGAAGAAAAAGAATTAACTAGGTTAGAACGTGAATCAAGTATCAACGCACACAAGATAGCAATTAGCATTCAAAACTTCATCAAAGAAAATTCCGTTGAGACATATAGACTAGATACAGTCATCAAAGCGAATCCTAAGTCGAAAGAAAGACTACAAGAAAATGTAGCGTTATTAAAAGAATTTACAGCCAATTTAGAAGCAATGTTAAACGGAAGAATCGTCGTAAATTAGGAGGAAATTGAATGTTTAGAAAAAGAAAGAATAGCAGCAAAAATTTTAAATTGTATACAAATGTAAGAGAGTTAAAAAGCTTAGTTAATGAGTTCAAAAGTTTAGTTGCTATGACAGAAAATAAAAAAATGGAATTAAAAGAAGTGATGAGTGAAATTGAAAGTTTAACGGCATTAACGGAAAACAAATTAGATCAGATTAATAAATTTAAATGGAAGTACAAAATCAAATAGGGCAACTAAAAAGTCACCCCATATAAAGACTAAGAAATTTTCATTTCGCTAGAAAATAACAAATTATACCAGAAAAGAGGAATTAAAATGGCAAAGCGCAAAGATGAATTAGTATTTTTACAAAATCACATTAAACAAACGAATGAGCAAGGTAAGCAATTAGAAGAAATTATTAACAGAATGTTAGATATGGAAGATCGTGTCGAAAATCGAGTGTCATATGTAGAAGATATGGTAGAAGAAATCAAGAAAGAAGTACCTATAACTTATGAACAGCAAAAGGAACTGCAGTCAATTGTTCAATCAAAAGCAAACCAATTTACAAGAGAGTATTACAAAGATGGTATTCCAGTAGATATGAAGTACCAAAATGAATTATTCAAAAAGAAAAAAGGACAATTCATTCGTGCAATGTGGACACGATTAAAAGAGTATTTCAACGTCCCGAGATACACAGCAATTCAAAAAGTTGATTATGACCGTACTAAACAATTTTTAACTATGATTGCGTTTAAAGATTTCAAACCACATGAACTTGAAGATAAAGCAAGTTGGAATATTCCAGGATTAGTAGAAGCATAACCCACAATCGAACAAAAAACTTAAAGGAGGTCGCTATGAATATACAAGAGGCAACAAAGTTATCTATGGAAAGAGGTAAACCAATTTATCGCTCATCTGAATTTGAAACATTTAGAAAACCAGGAGACAACTTAGAGCTTTTACCAACAAATAGTTACGGATACATTGTTGTAAGACCAAGAAAGAAAGACTTCTACCCAATGTGGCAACCAATGGCAAAAGATTTAATAGCAGACGACTGGGAGGTAGTGGGTCTAAAAAAGAATTAACATTTTCAATTCGTAAATTAGGAGGCATAGCAATGCAAGAAGAAAAAGTCATCTATTACTACTATGACAAGAAAGGTAATAGACGACCAATATTTGAATCTAATGAGTTAGTAGATAATTACGACCACTTGATTGAACGCTTTCCACAAATTAATAAAAACTTATATGTCTTAATTGGTGGATTAGAGTTCAAATTATTGTAAACCGAAAACAAACGAATGAACAAGGACAGCAGTTAGAACAAATCAAGGAGTGATTGTAATGCCTGAACACATTCAACAAATGTTATTTGATTTCGCATTAGAAAGAGGATATATCGAAAAACTTTTAGAAATGAAAGAAGAGGATGATAAATGAAGTACTTACTTAGCTATATGACGATGTTCATTTCGATGATCATCACATTACTTTTAGGAGGTGGTTTCACAACAGTATTAGGAATTTCAATTTTAACCCTTATCTTTAGCACATTCTTCTGGGAGAAGTGGCTTGAGATAACAAAAAAGACTGAAACTTGCGCCAACAAGTAACAGTCTAGAATCGAAAATTTATAAAAATATACAACTTAAATATACAAGTGGAGGAGAGAAAATGCAAGAGGTAATCACAGTCAAGTTGACTAGAGAAGAATACTCTCAACTAATCAAAAGCCAAATATATTTAGATTTCTTGCAAAGTGACTACGACTTTTTAAATGAATGTTACGAAGATATGCGCGATAGATATTTCGAACTTATAAAAGATTTCAGGATAGTTATAGAATCGTGCAAAACACAAAGCGAAACAATCAAAGTCATGGAAAGAACAATCGACATGCTGCATAAAGGAGTGATTGGGATTGAAAGAAACAACCAAAGTCGAGTATCGCATACAAGATGAACATCATGGTTGGTGGCTTACTAACAAGCCAGCTTCACCAGAATATGCAAATTACAACGCTATGCGTAGTAGAGCTGCAGTCATTAGCGGACTAGATGATATTGATATTAACTGGGATAAACATGATATCGAAATAACAACTTACAAAATACAAGAAACACGTAAAACAGTGAAAATGAAAGACTTGGAGGAGGTCAAAGCTGATGAGTGAAAAACCTAACTTCGCAGATAAATTTAGAGAGTTAAACAGCAGAGATGTTAACGCTCATGTTGAGAAGAAACAAAATTTGAACTACTTATCATGGGCATACGTTCAACAAGAATTAACTAAAGAAGACCCAACTTATGAAGAAAAAGTAATCGAATTCCCTTATCCAGATAGTAATAACGAAAACTTTTTCGTACCTTACCTTAAAACGAATGAGGGGTACATGGTATGCGTTGAATTAACAGTATTTGGTGTAACTAAACGTGAATGGTTGCCAGTTTTAGATTACAGAAATAAACCAGTAACGATTGGTAGTGCTACTTCAATATTTGACATCAATAAAGCTACTAAGCGATGCATGGTTAAATGTGCAGCTAAGTTTGGACTAGGTAATTACTTATATTTAGGTGAAGAAGTTCCAAGCGTTAATGATAACGACATAACGGAATTAGAAGAACGCATCAATCAGTTTGTAACGTTATCTCAAGAAAAAGGCAGAGATGCAACGCTAGACAAAACAATGCGTTGGTTAGGTATTCAAAACATTAACAAAGTTACTAAAAAAGATATAGCAAATGCACATCAAAAACTAGATGCAGGACTAAAACAATTAGATAAGGAGAATTCGAATGACTAATTTAACTATTTTAACAGGACGTATCACTAAAGATTTAGAACTTAAACAAGCAGGACAAACACAAGTAACTAACTTCTCTATGGCAGTGGACAATCCATTCAAAAAAGATGACACATCATTCTTTGACATCGTAGCGTTTGGAAAAACAGCAGAACTGCTTAACAACTATTGTGGTAAAGGTAGCAAAGTATTAATCGAAGGTAATTTAAAGCAAGACCGTTTCCAAGATAAAGAAGGTAACAATCGTTCAGTAGTACGAGTGATTGCAAATAGAATTGAATTCTTAGATAACAAAGGTAGTAATCAACAAAGCAACCAACCTCAACAACAAAGAGGACAAGCGCCAGCAGGGAACAACCCGTTTGCCAACGACAATGGTATTAATGACATAAATGATTCAGAACTTCCATTTTAAAGAGGTGTAAACATGAAATTAAGTGAAGTGCTAGCAACAAATCTAAGAATGTTAATGGCTAGAGACAAAATAAGTGTTTCGGAAATGGCAAAAGAAACAGGAATAGCAAGAAGTACTATCACTTCTTACAGAGATGGTCGTATAAAAATGGTTAATTTAGAAATTTTGAACAAAATAACAGATTATCTCGATGTAAACGCAAGTATGTTATTCACTAAAAATACTCATAATAGTTCGTTTAAAGATATTTTTAAAAGCTATTAGGAAGTGTATAAATGCAAATTATCAAAAATTACATCACTCAAGATGACGGTACAACTACTGTAGTCATCAAAGGAGTAGAACTAGATAATAAAACATCATTACTTTTAGACAACGGTTACGAAGTAGAAGCAGATGTAAGAGTTGTTGATCCATTCAAGATTACCGATAAACAACGCAGAAAGATATTTGCACTCTGTAACGACATAGAAGCTTATACAGGACAACCTCGTGACTATATGAGATATATGTTCATGGATTACGTAGAAGTTCTCTACGGCTATGAAAAACGCCTCTCGTTGAGTGATTGCACTAGAGAACAAGCTAAACAAATTATAGAAGTTATTCTCGACTGGGTGTTTCACAACAATATACCACTTAATTATAAGACGAGTGACTTACTCAAAAATGATAAAGCATTTCTATATTGGTCAACGGTCAATCGTAACTGTGTTATCTGTGGTAAACACGGAGAACTAGCACACCATAAAGCAATAGGTAGAGGCGCTAATCGTAAGAAAATGAATCACTACGGTTATGAAGTGCTATGTCTATGCAGAGAGCATCATCAATCACAACACAACATGGGTGTAGAAACCTTCGATAAGTTACATCATCTTGAAAATTCGTGGCTTTCAGTAGACGAACGCCTAAATAGAATGTTGAAAGGAGTTAAATAATGGCGGTTTTTAGAGTTTACAAAGAAACTGGGAACTTCGTAACTGTACACAAAAATTTTATTCATGACGATAACCTAAGCTGGAAAGCTAAAGGAATATTACTTTACTTATTAAGCCGACCTGATGACTGGCAAATATACGAATCAGAATTAGTTAGACATTCAACTGACGGACTTAGTGGTCTTAAAACCGGCATAAAAGAATTAGAGAAAGTTGGTTATATTCAACGAACTAGAAAACGTGATGATAAAGGTAGGTTGAAAGAATATGAATATGCGGTCTATGAAAAACCTAACCACATTCGATTTTCCAACGTAGGAAAAACCTATATAGGAAAAACCTACGTAGGAGAATCGCACACTACTAATAATAATAGTACTAATAATGATTTAACTAATAATAAAAACACTAATAATGTGACAGACGAGACATCAAAATCATTTCAATATATTAGTAATAACTTAGAAATCATACAAAGTCCATTAAAAGTGCAACAACTAGAAGAAGCTATAAATGATTTTAAAGATAACAAACTAGGAATCGTTACTGTAGCTACTGATTACTGCAAAGAAAATAACAAAGGTATTAACTACCTTATCAAAGTATTAGAAAACTGGAGTAAAGACGGTGTCGATACTAAAGAGAAAGCAATATCTAAAATTAAATCTAGAAACAATAAAGAAGATGATTACCTAGCTAAGAAGAAACAGGAACTATTAGGAGGTTAGACATTATGCCAATGACTGAACTAGAGGCAATTGAAATATTAGAGTTAATAAATAATGTCTACGATATGAAATTCAATAAAATTAAGTACAACCTTTGGGTAGAACAACTCACACAATATGGGGATTTCGACAGAACACTACACAAAACAAAGAAATATGTTAGAGAAAGTCGTTATAAACCTACGATTGCACAAATTATTGATCGCAAACCACCAGAAATGGAAAGCGCAGTGATACCAGAAGAACAGACTGATAAATACAGAATGAAGCACGATAAAGAGTTTAGAGAGAAAAGGCAACAATTAAGAAAACAATGGCAAAAGATGAAAGAGGATTGGGGGTTAGATGATGAGTATTGATGTGTTGAGTACCGAAGAATCTATTATATCTAACCTCATGCGTAACCCAGAGTTACTAAGTAAATTCAGATTAAAACCTGAAATGTTTACTGATGAAAAGTTAAAAGGGTTCATCGAGTATGTACTTGAACAAGGCAAAGTTGATGTAAACCAAATCTACTTTAAAAGTCGTGACGATAACGAATTTATCTCTACTGACCGATTAGGCCATATATACAATTCAGACGGTACTGACAAAGCGTTCTTTATGGACGACCAATTGAACCTATTACAAGAATACGTCTTGTCACAGGCTCGTGAGAAGCTTACAGAGTATCAATCAATGCCGAGTAAAGAAAATTTTAATTATTTGGTAGAGGAATTAGAGAAACTGAAAGGTATGACAATAAAAAAAGCAGACGCTACCGATAGTTTTTTAGCTGAAGTTGTAGAAAATATTTTATCTGATGAACCAAAACAATTCGTTAAAACTGGTATTGATTCTATAGATAACAAAATCATTGGTTTCGAGCCTGGCCAGTTGAATGTATTAGGTGCAAGACCTAGTTTGGGTGGAGTTTCGCCCCTTTAACAAGCGATTGTTAAAGATAATCTTGTGAACCACATTGCCAATGGGTGTGAGTATTTATTACTTGCTAACGGTGAAACCTAAAATTAGTCGATCATTCTAAAGGAGTGATCAAGATGTTTAAAGACATAAAAGGATATGAGGGGAAATATCAAATTAATGAATACGGAGTTGTAAAAAGCAAATCTAGACAAAAAGGCGCAGTTTTTTGCAAAGAAAGAATTTTGAAACCAGATATAGTTGTAGGCTATAAAAGATATACACTTTGCAAAAATGATAAAAGTAAACGCCAATTTGCCCATAGGTTAGTATACCAAACGTTTGTAGGCGAGATAAAGGAAGGATTATATATTCATCACATTGATGAGAATAAGCTTAACAATCATATTTCAAATTTGATGCCTGCAACTCCAAAAGAAAACAATCATTATTCCAGAGTTACTAACGGATACAAATTATTTGAAGAAGATATAAAAAGTATACGTAAAAGAAACTTATCAGTAAAAGAAATTGTTGAAGAATATAACATTTCCCCACGCCATGCTTTGAGAATTATTAAAAGAGAAAGATGGGGATGGGTCGACTAATTATGGTAATACCGTGCCAAGCCGCGAAAGTGGAAGGTGTAGAGACTAATTGTAAGCTGGAAGATTGGCTACCAGTTGAAGCGCAAGACATCTCAAGTAGATGAAGATATAGTCCATGCCCTAATGAAAATTAGGGATTACATGAAAACATCTCTTGCATTAACAATGATGTGGAATATTGCGCAGCGTGGATATCCTACAACGTTCTTCAGTTTGGAAACTGGAGGTAACAATATCGTTGAGAGATTAGTTGCGACGATAACAAATATTCCACTATCTAAAATCAAGCAGGGCAACGGATTAAATGACGATGAAGTTTCATCGGTAATGTCTGCTATAGATCAGATTAAGAAATGTAATTCTTTAAAGATTGAGGACCAAGCACAAATGACACCACAAGATGTTCGAGAAGTTGCTTCACAGAAAACAGATAAACCTCACGTTATATTTATTGATTATCTTACACTCATGCAGTCAGATGTACCTCAACGTGATAGACGATTAGAAGTTGAAAAGATTTCTCGTGATTTGAAAATTATAGCTAAAGAAACAGGTTGTATCATTATCGCGCTATCTCAATTAAGCAGAGGTGTAGAAAGTCGCAGTGATAAACGTCCGATGATGTCTGATTTAAGAGAAGCAGGAGGAATTGAGCAAGACGCGAATATGATTTTCTTCTTATACCGTGACGATTATTACGACCAAGACCAACAAGACAACATTACAGGCAAATCGGAAATTGAATTCATTATTTCTAAAAATAAAGATGGAGAAACAGGGGTGGCACACCTTGATTTCTACAAGAAAACGCAGAGGTTTTATGGATGAAAGTTTATGAGTATCAGCAACTTTTAGGTTTTATGTATCGAGAGGATTATAAAGAAGATCCAATCATAGCCAAAATATTAATCGAGTCTGGGTGGGCAGTTAAAAGGCTGCTTGATACTGGAGTCATTAAACCCTTTGACGATTATGAAGAAGTGAAAGAGTTAATCATGAATGAAACGAAGTGGAGAGATAAAGATGGCAATTATCGAAAAGTATTACCTTTATAGACCAGACGGAACAGAAGAAATAAAAGTAGAAAAACGCGAATCTAATTTGAACATAGTTAAATCACTCACAGGTGCTCATTTTAGCGAAGAAAGTAAAAAGATGACTGATAGTGAGTTGAAACGTTTCAAGGGCGTATACGAACTTCTATACGAAGAAGAACTAGGGTTACAAGCAACGATATTTGATATGTAGGAGTGACAACGTGAGTAAATACAATGCTAAGAAAGTTGAATATAAAGGTGTCGTGTTCGATAGCAAAATTGAATGCGACTTCTACCAGCATTTAGAACGTAACTTAGGCAATGAATATGATCATATAGAATTACAACCTAGGTATGAGTTGATACCTAAGTTTGATAACCAACGTAAAACAGAATATATAGCCGACTTTGCATTATGGAAAGATAACAAGCTGCTTGAAGTCATAGACGTCAAGGGAATGCCGACAGAAGTAGCAAAATTGAAAGCGAAGATATTCAGATATCAAAACAGAGAAGTACCACTCACATGGATATGTAAAGCACCTAAATACACAGGTCAAGAGTGGATAACGTATGAAGAACTTTTAAAAGCTAGACGAGAGAAAAAGAAGAAAGAGGCGTTAAATAAATGAATAGCTACGAGGTTCAAACGAGATTAGATTTTACGATTAAAGGTCATGTTAATGCGTTTGTTCCAGTTGAAAAAGGTCAAACGCCTTCTGACGCAATAGAAAATTTTAAAGAACAATTGTTAGACAGTCCGAGAGATGTATTGAATTACGATATAGACATAGATGATTTAGAGGTGGAGTAAATGGAATTAGCAAAGAATAGAACGATTGAATTTAGAAATAATAAATTATATTACGTTGTAAAAACTGAAAAACAGAAACACTTATTACCCGTTGAAGATGTACACGAAGCTGAATATACAGGAACACCATGGAAACTTATTGTAAGACGTATTAAGTATTCTGGTTACAGTCCTGAAGAAGCTTTATTTGAAGAGTACAACGAGCAAGATACAGAAGCAAAAGAGAGAAAACGACTATCTCAATTAGAACATGAGGACAGAATGAGGTTAGTAAGACTAGAGCGACAAAAAGAGTTAGACCTAAGACGTAAGAAACCACACTTATTTGAAGTTCCTCAAGTACATCCTAGAAGAGAATGGTGTGTACACCTTATGAAGTACGATATTTTTCCAAAAAGGGTGGTTAGATCATGAGTATTAAAGATTTGAATAGAGCATTTGAGAAGTGGGAGGGTTAAATGTGATTTACATGTACGAACCATTTACTCACACAGTGACTAAGACAGACTTATCTCATTTACACAACATTACAGGTATTCCACTAAACACACTGTGGTACCAAAAAGAGCGTGGCACATATAACGATAAGTTGAAGTGCTTCTTTACCGACACAATGCCGAGAGTGAATAAGAAACAAGAGTTTAACGAGAGAGTTATAGCGAAAGATGAAATTTGGAAGTATAGCGAAAAGTATGATCTATACGTGAGTAACTTAGGCAGGATGAAAAGACCTGATGGAAAATACAAGTTTGCGAATGGATGTAACGGTATTTCCACAGTCATTTATAAGAATAAGAAGTATCGTGCAGCAGATATTGTGTACGAAACATTTATCGGTAATTTGAGAACAGGGTATCACGCTTACCCTAAGGACAGTAGGTACAACAATCTTATGGCAGATAACCTATTTCAATCTACATTGCAAAAATATAGGGTGTATCGCAGAAATAAAGGCGTATCTAAGCCAGTATATCTTGTCGATAACAACAACAGGATTATTGAAGAATTCGCAAGCACAGTAGAAGCTCAAAAATTATTATTCATAGACAGACGCAACATCGCAAGGAAGTGTAACCGTAAACATGTTAGTGACGGATTGATGTATATGTGGGCAGACGAATACGAGGAGTTAAACGCATAAATCTTAGAGGAGGATACAATATATGACTAAAAACACATTAAACGACTTAAATAATCATTTATTTGCGCAACTAGAAAGATTAAGCGATGAGGATTTAAAAGGTGAAGAGTTACAAGAAGAATTGAATAGATCAAAAGCAGTTTCTGATGTAGCCAAAAACATTGTGAGTAACGGGAATCTTATTCTACAAGCTCACAAATTTAAAGATGAACGCATGGACGCTAACAATCATCTGCCAGAATTACTGGAAGAAAGAAAATGAGAGGCTTCAAGTGGGAACAAAAACATGTTGATTATGTGAAGTCCATTTATAAAGGTCGTTATTTAAGAGAAGTAAGAGATATGTTTAATGACAAATTCGGAACGAATATTAGTAGTAATGCTATCAATGCTAAGATGAATCGTTTAGGTGTGAAAAGTGGTATACCAGCGCATGGAACTAGAGAAGCGCACGGCCACTTACACAAACCTATTGGATCTAAAAAAATAGGACAATACGGATATATTCTTATAAAGGTTGATGATAAAACCAATAATCAACAAAAGAATTGGCGACTATATCATCACTATATTTGGGAAAAACATCACGGAAAAATACCACCTCAACACGCCGTAATATTTTTAAATGGAGATAAAAAAGATATAAGGATAGAAAACTTAGAAATGGTACCTTATTCAATATTTCAAATGATGTATAAAAATGATTTGATTTACGACAACCCAGAATTAACTAAAGCTGGTATTAATATAGCTAAATTGTTAAAAAAACAAACTAAACGTTCAGTAAGGGAGATGAAGAAACGATAATGGATTATGTAGAACAAGCAGTTAGAGAAGTTAAAGAAAAAATAGGAAAAGAATTAGATTTAGAAAATGAAACATATTTACTTCAAACTCCATCAGCTATAAAAAATATTGGAGTGTAATGTTTTGAAATTAAATTTAAAGATAGAGATAAACGACGAAGATTTGTTAGAAGATGTTGGGTTTCATAGAGAAGTGAATAAAGATGCAAAGGCAGCAAGTAAAATAGATAGTTTAAATGAACTGTTTGGTATGGTTTTAGTGAGATTAGTAAATTTGCGACACGAAACTATGGAAGATCCTGACAATTGCAGTGGTAAAGATATAAGAAAAAGTATAGAGGATTTCATGGATAATATAAAAGAAGCAATAGAAGATTTTGAGGAGGAACAATAAATGAAAACTGAAAAACATATGCAAATGATGCAGATGTTACAAAATTGCGTAATTGAAAAATATGTATCACACGATGAATACGAAGAATTGGTAGCTAGAGATAAACATGGGAATAAAATGTTTATTAAATTTTATCCGAATGAGGAGGAACAATAAATGAATAAAGAATTAGAAATTAAATTATTATCAGAAAATGCGACTATGCCGAAGAGAGCAAATTCTACAGATAGTGGGTTAGATTTGTATGTATCAGAAACAACAACAATCAAAGCAGGAGAAACAAAAGCAGTTAAAACAGACGTGGCTATTAATTTACCTCACGGATATGAGGCACAAGTGAGACCTAGATCAGGTAAGTCACTAAAAACAAAGTTACGTGTAGCATTAGGAACAATAGACCAAACATACAATAAAGAAATCGGTATTATCACAGATAACATAGGTAATGAAGATATCACAGTAGAAAAAGGAGAAAGACTAGCTCAGTTAGTTGTAGTACCAGTTGTATATCCTACACCCAAACAAGTTGATTGGTTTGAAAATGAAAGTGACAGAGGCGCATATGGAAGCACAGGAGAGTAAAGATATAGTATCAGAGATTAAAAAAATACTAGGTAAGGAGTGAATAGGTTGATTAAACGTATATTAAAGATATGGTTCACTATCGCTATGTACGAGTTAGGTAAATGGATTGGTAGAGAGTTGTATTATAAGTTGACTGCAAACGATGAGGTGGAAGTGCCTAAGGACTTTGACGAGAAGGATCACGTTCATTTAAATGAATTATGGAAAGAGGTATTTAAATGACTTGGTGGATAGTGATTATTCCAGTTATGTATCTAGTATGTATATGTATAAAGAGTAAGGGGGAACATAAGTGATGTGGATAGCATTAACCATTATACTCGGCATACTTCTACTCATAGCAATAGGTAACAATACAGTGTTACGTCAGGAGTTAGACGCACAGAGATATACGAATGTGTATCTGTTTACTAAGTACGTGAGAGATTGCGATATAGAAGATGTGGAGTTTGAAATACAAAGAGCAAAGAAACAGTTTAAGTAATGGAGGTAATGTAATGGATAATATATTTAATCTTGACGGTAGTAAAAAAGAAGGTATTAATATTCAAAACCAAATGTATGAATTGAAATCAATGTTACCTTTAATACTTGAAGTTGCTAAGATGAAATCTGAATATCAGCACGAGAGATTAACAAGTTTAAGACAACAAGGTTTTACAGAAGAACAAGCCATAGAAATTATCAAAGTGGAACGCACACCTTTTGATCAATAATAAGTAATGGAGGTAAAAACAATGACATTCGGCGAGAACTTAAAAGCTATTAGAAGAAGAATGAAACTCACTCAACAAGAGATGGCGGATAAGATGGATATAAGTCAATCATATTTGTCAGATATGGAGAATAGTAGAAAATGTCTGAATGTGAATACTGCATTACTAACTGCTAAGAGACTAGAAATATCTGTGAATGAATTAGTTAATGATGATATAGACGTAACTGAATATAATAACTAACGGAGGTAATCACTTGTACACAAGAGAAGAAGTGAAAGAAATGATATATAACTATAAGTGGATGACCAACATTATAACATCACAAATTTATGACGTGGATAGTACATCAGTTGCACAATATGGTATCGAATCTGTTATGCCTAAAGCTAAAGGACAAGCAGGCGATAAAGTGTTCTTGAAGGTTATGAATAGAAATAAAGCGTGGAGACGTAATTTAAAACTCATAGAGAAGATTGAGTTTATTGATAAGTATGAGGAGTACATAACTAACGAGATGAATTTTCATATATTGCAGATGATTAAGTTAGGTACGAAACTTAAAACTGTTATGGACTTAATGGAAATAAAAAGTAAATCAACATTCTATGGTTGTTTAAATGAAATAGTAAACGTATATATGGATGCACAGAAAGGATATTACGATTAGGATACACATCGAACTAATCGAACCAATCGAACGCATCGAACTATATTATGAGTTTAACGCTAATACATTATATAATATACGCATAGGAAAACTGGATAGCATCTTTAGATGTGGAGCTGTTGTTCAGTGGATATGTGATCCAACACTATATTCTTGAGGCACGTTACTTTTGTAGCGTGTCTTTTTGTATGCACCTATCTTAACTACCCACAGAATAAGGACGCACATATTAAAGGACACTACTTATTTAAGGTGGGGTTTGAAGGTGTTACTATTTAAGGTCACATACTTTTAGGTCATCACTTTAGTGTGTGAAATACATAACAATAAACATTCATTTATATATCAAAAGGTTTCATTAGTTTAAGAGATTAATAGAAACATTAAATAATAAATAAAAATTAAAGTTTGTTTGTTGTTAATATTATTTGTTGTTTAACAATTTCTAAAGTTAAAGACAAAATGATTTGAGATTATAATTTCTTATTTCATTTTGTCTTTTCTTTTATTCTTAAATTGATTTGAGTTTCTTTGTTAAGAAATGAAAGAACAAAAGTTAATTGAAAGAAGTTGAAATGAATTTGAGTAATTTCAAAGTTCCAAAAGTTAGATTAGGAAACAGAACTTATAGTCAAAGCGAGCTACAAGACTATAGGAAAGCCAATACACAAAGGTATAACCAAGAGGTTAGACACAATAGGCACAATAGGGAGTATACAGCGTTCTACAACAGTACACAGTGGCGTAAGTTGCGTAAACAAGTATTATTACGTGATAACTACTTGTGTCAACATTGTTTAAGTAAAGGAATAGTGAATGACAAAGATTTGATTGTTCACCATAAGGTAGAGCTAAAAGAGGACTGGGGTAAAAGACTGGATATGGATAATTTAGAGGCAGTGTGTATCGGGTGTCATAATAAAATTCACGGTGGATAATTTTTTTAGAGTTTTATTTTCTTAAATTATTTTTTTGCGGGGCTTCGATAATCCCCGTACTTTATTGATTTAAAG
>ERZ1464571.23-NODE-23-length-22949-cov-8.922207_pt1 | contig 22949 bp, 20 predicted proteins | sample MGYA00563956_ERZ1464571 | MGnify/ENA primary metagenome ERZ1464571 (study PRJEB39283, sample SAMN07833129) | human skin metagenome | isolation source: Scalp | host: Homo sapiens | place: India: Bengaluru | collected 2015-06-26 ...
TGATTATAAAAGTAAAATAAAATTTTAATTCCATCTTAAATGTATTATATGTTCATTGTTTGGTAATATGTAGATATTTAAGAAGTTGATTTATATAATGTTTACCAATTTATGATAAATAGAAAGATGTGGAAATATGCAACATTCAAGTAAAATAATAGTATTTGTAAGTTTCTTAATTTTAACAATTTTTATTGGAGGATGTGGTTTTATAAATAAAGAAGATAGCAAAGAAACTGAAATCAAACAAAACTTTAATAAAATGTTAAACGTGTATCCAACTAAAAATCTAGAGGATTTTTACGATAAAGAGGGCTATCGTGATGAAGAGTTTGATAAAGATGACAAAGGAACATGGATAGTTCATTCTGAAATGGTCATTGAACCAAAAGGAAAGAATATGGAATCCAGAGGAATTATTCTACGTATAAATCGTAATACTAGAACAACAAAAGGATACTTTTTAATTAGTGAGATAACAGAAGACAAACAAGGTTTTGCGCATAATAAAGATAAAAAATATCCTGTCGTAATGAAACATAATAAAATTATTCCAACGAAGCCTATACCAGACGATAAGTTAAAAGAAGAAATTGAGAACTTCAAATTTTTTGTGCAATATGGCAATTTTAAAAACTTAAAGGATTATAAAGACGGAGAGATATCTTACAATCCTAATGTTCCTAGTTATTCTGCGAAATATCAATTGAGTAATAATGACTATAACGTGAAACAATTAAGAAAAAAATATAATATTCCAACCAATCAAGCACCTCAATTATTGTTAAAAGGTGACGGCGACTTAAAAGGGTCATCTGTAGGTCGTAAAGACCTAGAATTCACCTTCGTAGAAAACAATGAAGAAAATATCTATTTTACAGATAGTATTAATTTCAAACCGACTGAGCGTGATGAATCATGAGTCAGAAAAACTATCAAATTGACCATGGTAATATGACTAGCAACTCTGAAGAAACAAGTTCGGTATCTAAAATAAGTTCTGAAATAGAACATGCGAATAATAATGGTTTGGAAAAATGTCAAAGGTCATTCGATGGATGATTTTATGATTTCACCTGGAAGTGACTGAAGTATAATCAGTAGTTTTAAGATGATTTTTCATATGGAAATTAATAAAGCATCCTTCATCACAAAGTGAAGGATGTTATGTTTATTTATAAGTGTTATATTTAGAAATGACTTACTGCTCATTATCTATAAAGATTTGTACATTGAAAATATTGATTGTTTTAACAATAGGAGGTCATGTTGTTATTATGAGTCAGTTTAAGGACACATTATATAAACTATTTGAGCCAATGATGAAAATAGAGTTCTATCAAAATCTTTTGGTTAATCTTTTAATTATACTTGCTTATATCTTGATGGGTATGATTGTAATTGCGATATCAAGAAAGTTAGTTACTAAATTTTTCAACGTTAATGAAAAGAAAAAGAACCGTCATAAAATTAAAAGAAGTGAAACACTATCCACATTGATTCAAAATTTAATAAGTTATGTCGTATGGTTTATTGTGCTTACGTCAATACTTTCACGTTTCGGTATTAGTGTATCAGCAATTTTAGCAGGAGCTGGAGTTGTTGGTGTTGCCGTTGGTTTCGGAGCACAAACAATTGTAAAAGACATTATTACTGGTTTCTTTATCATATTTGAAGGACAGTTTGATGTAAGTGATTATGTTCAAATTAATGCATCTGGGGTAACAATTGCTGAAGGTACGGTTAAAACAATTGGTTTAAGATCAACACGTATACAATCAGATACTGGAGAAATTTATACGTTACCTAATGGTATGATTAGTGAAATAGTCAATTATTCTGCTACAGATGTTTCACCTATTGTGATGATACCGATTTCTCCAAATGAGAATTATAAAGTGATAGAAGAGAAATTATTAACATTTTTACCTACATTAAAGAATAAATATGACATATTTGTATCCGCACCAGATTTACTTGGTTTAGATAGTGTTGATGGCAATGAAATGGTTATTAAACTTTTAGCACATGTTAAGCCTGGAATGCATTTTCCAGGGCAACGTTTGCTTCGTAAAGAGGTAATACAATATTTTAGTGAAGAAGGCATTCATATTCCAAAACCAACACTTGTAAAACTTGATAAAGAATTGAATAAAAAAGAATAGTCTGCAGATTTATTTTTTATATGAAAATTCGTAAAGCATCCCTCATCGTAAAGTGAAGGATGCTTTATTTTTATTATGATAGGTCATGAGTGATAGTGATTTGAAAAACATTGTTGAGTAAAGTTGTTATAACGTCATCATGCATGAAATTATTTATAGATAGATGACAAAGCTATTTTATTGATACTATAAATATAACCGTGAGACATATATAAAGAGGTTCTAAGTCCTACTACTAACATAGAAGCTTTTAATCAGAAATTCTACAAATTAAACAAGCAATTTTGTCCTATTTTCGTGTTTTGTTTAAATTTTTAGAGCGTAATTATAATTATCATTTAAGAATGATACTGGAGGAATGAAGATGATAAATCATTTAATATTATTCGACTTTGATGAAACTTACTATAAACATCGTACTAATCAAGCAGATATACCTTATTTAAAAGAAATGGAAGGTTTATTACAGAATATAACTGCTAAAAACAATGTCATTACGGCGATTTTAACAGGAAGTACTATAGAAAGCGTACTGCAAAAAATGAGTAAAGTTAATATGTCATATAAACCTCAACATATTTTTTCAGATTTAAGTTCTAAAATGTTCACATGGAATAACTGCGAATATATTGAATCTGATGAATATAAAAACGAAGTGTTGATAGAACCGTTCTTATTGGAAGATATATTAGATATATTAAAACACGTTTCTTCTAAACATAAAGTAGAGTTTATACCACAAAGAGTTTTTCGAGAAAATGAAACATTGTATAATTTTTATTTCTATTCTTCGGGTGACACGCATTTAGATAAAACAATTTTAGAAGATCTCAGTCAATATTCTAAGAAAAGGGATTATACGATGACATTTAATCGATGTAATCCTTTAGCAGGTGATCCTGAAAATGCTTATGATATTAATTTTACTCCAAAGAATGCAGGTAAATTATATGCCACAAAATTTTTGATGAATAAATATGGCGTTCCAAAAGAATTGATTATTGGCTTTGGTGATAGTGGTAATGATGAAGCGTTTTTAAGTTATTTAGATCACGCAATGATTATGTCTAATAGTCAGGATGAGGAAATGAAGAGTAAATTTAAAAATACAAAATATCCTTATTACAAAGGTATTTATACACATGTACGCGAATTTATAGAATATGAAAATGTTTAAATATGGAATTATTGGAATAGGAGAGGTGACAAAAATATAAGTTGAGGTTACAAATAAGCTGATTTTTCTTTACTAATCGAACATCTTCTATAAACGTAAATAAATTAAAAAGAACTCACTTATTATGATGTGCACTCCAGAAGTTGGACTTAAATCTATCTTTGTGGGGTGTTTTTATGATTGAATATGATAAATTTGATTTTAAAATTAAAGTTTTTCAAGAATATCTAAATGTGTAAAAACCAAAGTAATAAAATCATCAAAGGCATGTCTCCTAAAAAATTATAGAAGACAAGCCTTTAAAATATTACACTAAATTATACTTCTTGTGGTTCAGTATAAATTTTTAGTGTTCTTTCTTTTTGTCTAAATCTTTTTTGATTTCATCGGGTGTTTTTGTTTGATATTTTATTAGATTTGATACTTTTTTGCTTTCTATCATATCACCTTGGAATTGAAAATTATCTTCAGATGATGCATATGCAACAAATTCATCTTCTTTATTGTTATTGATATAGCCTTCAATAATAGCATCACCCATTGGTCCCTGTTCTAAACTTGTGAAATGGACAGATTTGATAGTATTAGGTTTTTTGGTGTTGTATTTAAGATAAAGCGTGATACGTTCTTGTTGCTCTTTGTAGTAGATTTCTTTTTGTTTTGCTTTTTCGTCACATTTCATTTTGAGGTAGACACCTCCAAAAATGATTAATATGACACTAATAAAGATCAAGATTTTCTTTTTTGACATAGAGTATAGCTACCCCTTATTTGTGATGAATGAGTATTGGATGCATACATAATAAAGATTTGACATATGGAATACTTGCAGAAGAAACATAATAATATTAGTTCTAAACTATCATGAATCAAAGTATCTAAATATCACGTTCTATATACTAAATGCTTGTAATTAAAATAAGCCAAGGTACATTTCATTAACTGTACTTTGACTAAACTTATGTTATGTATACAAAATGTTACACATGTACTTTATATTCAAATTCACTTGTTCTTCTTATCAAAATACGGTACAACAAATATTACAAATAAAGCACATCCAATAGCTAACAAAGAACCTAAATTTTCCAATTTATTCACTCCTTATTTTGTGTACAATATCAACACTATTATTCTTCAGAAATACTCTTAATTAATATTAATGCGCCAGCAAATAACATACAGATACCAAAAAAGAAAAGTCCATTGATTATCGCAATCACACTTTCCAAAGATAACATTGTAGAAAATAAATGACGATGTGATTTTTGCATTTACGACACTCCTTCCGATACTCATAAGTTGATTGTTGGCTTAAAGTTTTTTAAAATCTATTTATATAAAGTGAGTATTTATAAAACTTTGCTATTTAATTTATTTCATTTCTAATTTAACATTATATTGAATAAAACAATATTAAAAAAGTAGTTTTATGTAAAGAGGAAATGATGAAATGAAAGAATTTAAAGCAATCATAGTTATTTTATCTTTAATTCCATTTGAATTTTTAGGGGTTTTTACATACTATCAAACAGGTTTATTACTAGGTTATTTTCCATTTGTAATTATAACGATGCTAATAAGCTTTTCAATTTTTAAATCAGGAGTTAAAAGCAATATTAGTGTTGTCTTAGCAAGGATAGTAGGGATATTGGTGTCTTGGATATGTGTCCATTTATTCATGGATGTTGATAAGACTTCCGGTTATTTTAAACCTTTTACCATAGATGTTTTTTCAATTATTTTAGGCGGCATTCACATCATAGTCATTACGCTAATTTGTTTAGTTATGTATAGCTTTTCTTATCGCAATAAGTAAGTTAAGAAAAACTAAGATTTCCTAGATGATGTGATAAAAGAATGAAATAGAAATAGAATTAGCATTGAATTGTTGTTCAATCCTATTCTTCGAACACAACTGACTTTATTTACGGAATTTTTGTGTGGAATGGTCTTTGCTTGGATCTCGACCTACTGATGAATCAAACTTGAAATAAGGATATTTAATTTTGTCACCAACTGACTATATGTTAAGAATCCTTTAGACATTTATTTGTGCTATAGTCCTTTCTTTATATATTTATTGATATAACTTTATTGATTTAATAGTTGTCTTTTCTGGAAGGAAGTTATATTTAATATTGATTGTAAGTCCTGCGGGTTTTTTATTAATATCTAAACGATAATAACCAATAGGCCCACCCCCTTGGTTATCTGTCGTATTTTCGAAATCGGCTTTCTTTATAGTTTTTAAAAACTGATATGTCTTCTTATCTTTAGCAATCTTATGAAGTTGCTTTGTGTCATGATGTTGTATGGATTGGTTTAATTGGTGTTCACTTGAGTGAATCGCCCACGTGTCGAAGAAGAAAAAGTTAATAACGACATAACTACAAACTAGGATAAAGAGAATAGCAACGGTAAAAATCAATTTTTTCATTTATATGCACCTTGTTTTTAATTAAATTTTTACTTCTTATATTTAATTTATCATACGTATTGTTCGGTTTAACTTGAGATTCATTATGTTCAATATATGTTCATCACTTCAATAATTTCTATAAAAAGCATGGACTATATTAAACAGCTTGCCCCTCTACTTTTCAGACCATAATATGTTGTAGTTATCAGTATAAAAACTTATTTTCATTTTACTTACATAAATTGTTTAGGATTTTTAACTCTATATTGAAAACCTCCCTCTGACTCAACAGGGGGAGGTTCATTTATTGTTTATTATACTTATCGTTCGCATGCTTATACTTCTGAACGTGCATCCATACGTGCTTCAAAAGTATCGAGTAGTTCTCTTGCTTCGGCAATGGATTGGGTGTTCATTAATTGATGGCGGAGTTCGCTAGCGCCTCTAATGCCACGTACGTAGATTTTGAAGAATCTGCGTAAACTTTTGAACTGTCGGGCTTCATCTTTATCATATTTTTCAAATAAAGAGAGATGTAAGCGTAATAAACCTAATAATTCTTTGCTTGAATGTTCGCGAGGTTCCTTTTCAAATGCGAATGGATTATGGAAGATCCCTCTACCAATCATAATGCCATCAATACCATATTTATTTGCGAGTTCTAGACCAGTTTGTCTATCGGGGATATCACCATTGATAGTTAATAATGTATTTGGCGCAATTTCATCACGTAATGTCTTGATAGCTTCGATTAATTCCCAGTGTGCATCTACTTTACTCATCTCTTTACGGGTACGTAGATGAATGGATAAATTTGCGATATCTTGTTCGAAGACGTGTTTTAACCAGTCTCGCCATTCATCGATATCGTAATAACCTAAACGTGTTTTTACACTGACCGGTAGACCACCCGCTTTAGAAGCTTGAATGATTTCGGCTGCCGTTTCAGGTCTTAGAATTAAGCCGGATCCTTTACCTTTTTTCGCAACGTTTGCGACAGGGCACCCCATATTTAAATCTATACCTTTAAAGCCCATTTCAGCTAAGCCGATACTCATTTCTCGGAATTGTTCTGGTTTATCGCCCCAGATATGCGCTACCATTGGCTGTTCGTCGTCACTAAAAGTTAAGCGTCCGCGCACACTATGAATACCTTCAGGGTGACAGTAACTCTCAGTATTGGTAAATTCAGTAAAAAATACATCTGGTCTCGCAGCTTCACTGACAACATGCCGAAAGACAATATCTGTCACGTCTTCCATAGGTGCCAAAATAAAAAATGGACGTGGCAATGTACTCCAAAAATTTTCTTTCATAATTTATTTAAACCTTCTTTATAATAATAATCTCGAATTTTTACGCATGATGATATTACCACAAAACTCACATAGCTGACTACAACTTTTAAATAAATGATTAGTGGGACTTTTGTGCTTAATTGTTTAATAAATTTTTAAAGTGGTATTGTGCATATATGTACTATTTTAATATATAAATATAGAAAGGAACATGCACATGAGTGAAGCAAATCATAAAAACATCGTTGTTGTAGGTGCAGGAATTATTGGTACGTCAGTAGCGACAATGCTTTCAAAAGTGAGTCCTAACTGGCATATCGATATGTTTGAAAGACTAGAAGGCGCTGGTATTGAAAGTTCAAATGAAAATAATAATGCTGGTACAGGACATGCGGCATTATGTGAATTAAACTATACAGTTGAACAAGATGATGGTTCAATTGATGCATCTAAAGCGCAAGAAATTAATGAGCAATTCGAATTATCTAGACAATTCTGGGGTAATTTAGTTAAAAATGGTGATATTTCTAATCCTGAAGAATTTATTCAACCATTACCTCATATCAGTTTCGTTATGGGACCAACAAACGTTAACTTTTTAAGAAAACGTTATGAAACACTAAGAACACTTCCAATGTTCGATACAATCGAATATACAGAAGACATGGAAACAATGAGAAAATGGATGCCATTAATGATGGAAAATCGTGAACCAGGTCATCAAATGGCAGCAAGTAAAATTGATGAAGGTACAGATGTGAACTATGGTGCGTTAACTCGTAAGTTAGCACATTACTTAGAACAAAAATCTAATGTTTCATTAAAATACAATCATGATGTTGTAGATTTAACACAAAGAGAAGATGGCAAATGGGAAGTTGTCGTTGAAAATAGAGAAACAAAAGAAAAAGTAACTAAAATAGCAGATAAAGTGTTTATTGGTGCTGGTGGTCACTCAATTCCATTATTACAAAAATCTGGTATCAAACAAAGAGAACACCTTGGCGGTTTCCCAATCAGTGGTCAATTCTTAAGATGTACAAATCCAGATATTATTAAACAACATGCGGCTAAAGTTTACAGTAAGGAACCTCAAGGTAAGCCACCAATGACTGTACCTCACCTTGATACACGTTATATCAATGGTAAACAAACATTATTATTCGGTCCGTATGCGAATATCGGTCCTAAATTCTTGAAATTCGGTTCAAATTTAGACTTATTCGAATCAATCAAACCTTACAACATTTCAACAATGTTGGCTTCAGCAGTTAAAAATATACCTTTAATTAAATATTCAATTGATCAAATGATCAAAACTAAAGAAGGTTGTATGAACTATTTAAGAACATTTATTCCTGACGCTAAAGATGAAGATTGGGAACTTTACACTGCTGGTAAACGCGTTCAAGTTATTAAAGATAGTGAACAACACGGTAAAGGTTTCGTAGTATTTGGTACTGAAGTTGTCAATTCAGACGACAATTCTATGATTGCATTATTAGGTGAATCTCCAGGGGCTTCAACATCATTATCAGTTGTATTAGAAGTTTTAGAGAAAAACTTTGCTGATGACAAAGAAGCATGGGAACCTGTTGTTAAAGAAATGGTACCAACATACGGTCGTTCATTAATTAATGATGAAAAATTAATGAGAGAAACACGCCGTGAAACTTCTAAAAACTTACATTTAAATAGATAAGTATTTTAAAAATAGAATTATATGTCACGAAATAATGACATGATGTGTGCACCTCGTAGTATTAGGTAGAAAGTCTAATATTACGAGGTGCTTTTTTTATAGGAAATAGGAAGAGGAGTGCGATTTAATCAATGAAGAAAATATGTAAGATAGTGAGATGTGATGTGTAAAGACGAAAAATAAATAAGGTGAGTGAATATTAAAAACGGATACTATACATGATTTTACTTAATTTCTTTAAGAAGTAAAAGAAGGGGTGTTTAAAAGTATAAGGCCATTGTTATGTCGAAATATGTTTGATTATTCTGTTTGTAAGTATTATGTGGAGGTTGTAGAGGATGAAATTTATTATTTCAACGAACGAAATATTGAAATGTTATTTTTTATCAAGATAGATTTCAAGATTTATTTTAGGAAATGAAAGATAATTTAGATTCTAGAATTTAACAAAGTACAGTGACAAAAGAAGAATATTTTGGTTTAAACTAACTTAAGTCATAGATAAGAAAATGAGATTATTAAAACATTCCGGAGCACACTTCATTATAAAGTGAAGGTGTTCTTAATTTATGTTTGCTCATCTTTCACACTGTAAACTAAAACCTGCTTATAACTCACATGTGTCTCAAATTAAAATGTAAGAAATTACCTAATTCATGTGTTTGGCTATATAGTATAAAGGTTGCATGGTGAAGTGTGAGATAATAAAGGTAAGAGTGAGGGTTGTCTGACGTAAGACATACAGCACTCTAAAAAGAATAGCTCTTCCAATCTCTACCAGTAATACAACAATTTACAAATGGTATGTCTGAAACTTATCACTGGCATATCTACGTCTTTGTATTAAAAAACCTACAAACACGTATGTTTAAATAGCGCATTCTTCAAAATGTTGCTTTAAAGATGTGTGTTCTGAACCGTGTGATTGTAGGCTTTTTATTTTATATATTCATTAATTTCTCTTCTTGACGGATACGTACAATTAAAAAATAAGCATATGGAACTAATAAGAGTGTTGTGTATGTAGCATGTGTTAGTAGCAATACACCAATTAATTCGGGAATGATATTTAAAAAATAGTTTGGATGTTTCGTTACTTTATATAATCCTGACTTGATAATAGGGTGGTTGGGCAGTATAAATAATTTCAATGTCCAAATACGACCTAATGTCTTAATAACTATAAATAGCATGATATAAGCGATGATCAATACGATTAAGCCAATGCCGTTAAGTAGACTAAATGTATCCTTACGAATGAATGCTTCTATAGCTGCACTCATGTAAATCAACACGTGAGTAATGGCTAGAAATTTTGAATTTTTAATACCATATTCCACGGCGCCATCTACCTTTAGCTGTTTTGCATGTTGCATTGATATCTTTAAACTGATTAGTCGAATACAGAAAAAGATAAATAATATAGTTAAAATCATGATGTCCTCCATTATTTGTTATATAAATGTTCTTTTGCTCGTACAATACAAAGTATTTTATATAGAAAATGTTTCAAATGCCATTAACTATTTATTAACTTTAGCACCAACTCATAACTCTTCTAACACCTCACATATTAAGTTCAGTTTTTTGGATAATTTAATAATTTTAGGCCATATCAAATAGAAAGTCTTAGTTTTATTGTTTAACGAAATCTTAATATCATCAAAAGTTCTGTAAGGTTGATAACATGTCATTCTCTACAAGTATAGACATTTTGTGTTAGTGAATATGATGGTTCGAAACAAAAATATATTTTAAAAACCATGCATTTATAATGCGGGTATTTGATATAATATAATTATTATTTATAAATGCTAATGTATGCCTTGAAATAATATAGATAAAAAATTAAATGCATGAAAATATAGATAGTTTATAGCGTTGTCATAATGTTGAGCATTGAAACTAGAATCAATAATTCATCTGACTAATAGTTTTACATGTTTCAAATACAGACGAAGTGTACTGAAGCAATACAAAATACGAAAGGTATTGAGTTAAACATGAGGAATAAAAAAATATGGATATTTAATGCTACTAATGACTTTGTAGGTAATCCTAAATGGTTGTTCATATATGTGAATAAATATAGAAAAGATATCGATGCATATTGGATGTGTGATAATGTTCATGTGGTAAATTACGTTAAAAGTTTAGGATTCAATGCTGAATTATTTCATTCCAAAAAAGCAGAAAAGATTAAAAGCATGGCAGGTGTATTTGTCGTACATCAAGTGAAAGAACATATCCCTGTAAAATTTGAAAATGAAGTCGTCATACTAAATCTATGGCATGGTGTCGGTATCAAACCTATAGAGCGATTTGTTGACTCGCCAGGAATTAGATATCGTACATATCAAAAATATATCAAGTATAATGAGATGTACCATAATAACCAATTATTTTTGGTCACTTCACCGCTTATGGAACAACATTTTACTAAAATGCTTAATTTAGATGAAGATCAAATCATCCGAGCAGGTTATCCAGCAAATATGTTTAATAAAGCTGAGTTTAGATCTTTTGATCATTCTATTAAGCGACATAAAGGTTTAAATGCTGAAACTAAAGTCGTCTTATATGCTCCAACGTTCAGAGATTATAAGATGAATAATTTTTTTGGTGAAGCTATACCTGATATGGCAAAGCTTCTTAAAACTTTAAAGAAAAATAATATTTTGCTAATTATAAAATTACATTACTTAGTTAAAAATGATGTGAATTTCACAACTGCCAAAAAAATGTATGAGAACCATCCAAATATTTTGTTTTGGGATAATAAGAAAGACATTTATGAAATATTCGATCAAATAGATTTAGGAATCCTAGATTACTCATCTATTTATTACGATATGTTAGCTTCAGGAGTTAAAAAGTTTATTAGATATATTTATGATTATGATAAATATATGGAAAACAGAACTTTAGTATATGATTACAAAGAAAAAACTTCAGGTGTGATTGTTTCAAGTTTTGATGAATTATTAAAAGCTCTAGATCAAATTGACGCTATAGAAATTAACGAAAAGAAAAGTAAGGAAATCATAAATGAATTTTGGCAATATGACCAGGACGATAAAAATGGTTTTGAAAAAATTATAGATACAACTTTAAAATTTAGTATTAAAAAGAAACAATTACCTAAGTTATATAGCTTTGATATATTTGATACGTTGATACAAAGAAAAACATTAAGACCAGATGGTATTTTCTATTATGTTAAAGATAAGTTATTAAGAATGAGTACGGATATACCGATATATGTAATACAAAATTATCCACGTATTAGAATCCAAGCAGAAAACTATGTTAGAGATTATTATAAAAAGTCTGAATTTATTCGTGATGAAAAAAGAATCGAAATAAGATTTATAGATATCATTAACAGAATTAAAAATATTCACGAGCTCACAGATGATCAGGCGCAACTTCTATATAATTTAGAAATTGAAGCAGAAATAGCAAATGTAGAAGAAAAAAAGGATAAAATTAATGTGCTTCATAACTTATTAGACAGTTATCAAGACGTCATTCTAATAAGTGATATGTATTTGCCTAAAGAAGTTATCTTAGAAATGTTATATCAAGTAGACCCTAGATTAACTGAATTACCTCTTTATCTATAAAGTGATATAGGTAATCAAAAATCAACCAGTACACTATATTTAGATGTGTTTGAAGATTTAAAGTACAATTATTCAGAATGGATTCATTATGGGGATAATAAGCATGCAGATTTTAATGTTCCTAAAAAGTTAAATATCAAACCCATTCATCATACAATAACTAAATTTAATGGATATGAAAATAAAATTTTAAATAGGAATAAGAACTATGATACATTCTTACTTACAACACAAATAGCAAGATTTCGTGAAAATGATAAAAGTAGATTAAATTACTATGTATACAGTTATATAAGTAGTTATTTCATACCATACGTGAGTTGGTCTATTAAAAAAGCAATTAAAGAAAATATTAAGACACTTTATTTTATATCAAGAGATGGTGAGTTACTTAAAAAAATTGCTGATGAAATAATATCAGTGAAAGGATACAATATCAAAACTAAGTATATATATGGGTCTCGTAAAGCTTGGAGGATTCCTTCGTTTATTAATGAAGTGGACAAAGAGTTCTTTTCGCCTTTTGGTAACTTTACAGGGTTAACGAACTTTGATAGTACCTTACGTGCGTTGCATATCAGTGAACAAGAATTTGACGAGATATTTCCACAGTTAAAACATATTAAAGGATGTTCTGAATTCACAAAAAGTACAAAAGAATTAATTAGAGTTTCTGCTCAAAATAATAATAAATACAAAAAGTTATTACTAAAAAAAGCCCATGAAGAACGTAAAATTGTGAATGATTATTTAATTCAAGAAATTGATTTCAATGAAAAATTTGCTTTCGTCGAATATTGGGGAAGAGGTTACACGCAAGATTGCTTAGATCGACTCTTAAATAACATTAGCAATCAAACGATTAATACGATATTCTTCTATGCAAGAAGTATTTATCCAACAGTAGGAACATCAATCAGATATAACTATACTAGTAAAATGACATCATTAATATTTATTGAATCTATATTTGCCAATATGCCGTATCAAAGCATTCCAGGATATCGTAGAAATAACAACGTAGTTGAACCAGTGATAAATTTTAAAAATTATAATAAACAATTATATGACGCAATGGACAAGATATTGCCACTATTCATACAAGAATTTTTTAATAACAAATATATAGATGAAGATGAAGTTGAACGTAATTTCTATGATTTTGGTGTTGAATATTTTAAAAATAATCCTGAAGATGACTTTATCGTTGAATTCTTTGCACCACTCAAAGATTCAGTCATATTGTACGAACCAGAGATAGAATATGCACCTGCCATTAGCTATAAAATGGCTTCTCAAAAGTTGTTAGGAAAAAAAGTCCCGTTAAAAACTAAAAATAAAAGAATGTCATTAAAAAGATCGCCATTAGGAGTTCAAAAAGCATATCAATTTCATATTAAATATTTAAAAAACAGAAAATCAAAAATTAGACGACAATTTCTGAATAATAGAGTGATTAAGGTTATTATGAAGTTAAAAACTATTTTAAAACAATGAATTATTTTTAATAGTTTCTTTGGATAGTAATAATTGCAGACGTTTAAGTCTGCTTTTTAAATATATTCGACGTATTAATAGCGTGAACATTATAACAATGAGTTTTATTGTTGTGTTAACGAGACTATAGATATTTTGTCAATTTTGTCATTTCCGGATGGATATAATTTAAGTGGTAGTTCTAACCATCCTAATGTCCAACAAGAAGTGGCAAGTGCAGAATCATTATATGGTGATCCAAGAGATTTTATTCTTAAGCATAATAAGTAATACCACTCAAGATACGTCTACAATGGAATGTAGAATTGTTGAAACCCCTTATTAATTGTACGCTAACATATAAAATTAAATCATAAATTAAAATTACGTATAATGAACGATTGAGTTATTTACAAAATTTTAAAATTGAGTTTAATTTGTATTAAACAAACAATGATACTCTATAGATAACTTAATTGGGAGGAGGGAATACGACGTGGAACACGTTTCTAAATTAGGCGAAGCGATTGTGGATACAGTAACAGCAGCACAAGCAGAAGATGGTGCTGAATTAGCAAAAAGTATCGTCAACATCGTAGCGAATGCAGGCGGCATCATTCAAGATATTGCTCACGCATTCGGTTATTAATATTGATACGTATATGAATGATTTTATTTATAATCATCTGGGACATCAATGATAGTCTCAGGTGTATTTTTTTGCAATAATCGCCATTGCTAGAGTGAATCTTCTAATTGTCCTCTTATACAAATTATTTCTATCCTTATTTTGTAACAATGAATTCAAAAATTATGTTTATCTTCACATCTAAAATATGCAGCACGTACCATTTCTCGAAATTCTTTTACTTACCTCATTTAATCACACACTTCACCCACTCATTGTTATCACTTGCAACCTTCATACTCTAAATGTAAACTTTAAAATATAATTAGTTTACATTTTAAAGGTGGGTGACGTGACTAACATGAATATATTTGTAACTGGAACGAATACTGACATCGGTAAAACATATGTCACTAAATATCTCTATAAGGCATTAAGAATGAGGGGATATCGGGTATGTATTTTCAAACCATTTCAAACTGAAGAAATTGGTGGAGGTAGATACCCAGATTTAGAAATTTATAAAAACGAATGCGATTTAGACTATGACGTTACGTCACTTTACACATTCAAAGATCCAGTTTCACCACATTTAGCATTCAAAATTGAAGGGCATCAGCAATTGAACCATCAAACAATGATAGACAAACTCGAATCACTAAAAGCACAATTCGATATGATTCTCATTGAAGGTGCGGGTGGTATTGCAGTGCCTATCTATGAATACAGTGACCATTTTTATATGACAACAGATTTAATTAAAGATACATCGGATTTCATTGTGAGTGTCTTACCTTCAAAGTTAGGCGCGATTAATGATGCCATCGTTCACCAGAAATATATTGATTATCAAGAACTTCCCCCGAATGTGTTAATCATGAATAACTATACTGATAGTGCTATTGAACAGGATAATTTACATACCATTGAAAAATTAACACACAAGTCTGTTTATACGTTGGGTCATCAAGCGACTCAAGAAAGCTTTTCCGAAGCATTTATACAACGAATTATAGGAGGATCCAATGGCTAATACACGAGAGTTAAATCATAAAGATGCACAGTATGTATGGCACCCATTTACACAAATGGGCGTCTATACTAAAAATGACAATATTATTATTGAAAAAGGTCGCGGAAGTTATTTATACGATACTGAAGGTAATAAATATTTAGATGGTTATGCGTCATTATGGGTCAATGTGCACGGGCATCAGCATAAAAAGTTAAATCAAGCTATTCATAAACAACTTGATAAGATTGCCCATTCTACGCTATTAGGTTCGTCTAATATTCCATCGATTGAGCTTGCCGAACAGTTAGTCAAATTAACACCAAATAGATTACAAAAAGTGTTTTACTCTGATACGGGGAGTGCGTCGGTAGAGATTGCTATTAAGATGGCTTATCAATATTGGAAGAATATCGATGCTGAACGATATGCGAAGAAGAATAAATTTCTTACATTACATCATGGATATCATGGAGATACAATAGGTTCTGTTAGCGTTGGTGGTATCGATAGTTTCCACAAAATTTTTAAAGACCTTATTTTTGAAAATATACAAATAGAAACACCGTGTTTATATAAAAGTAAGTATCGCAATGAAGCGGAAATGCTTAATTCAATACTGAATCAAATAGAAAATATATTATCTGAGAGAAATGATGAAATAGTTGGATTTATTCTAGAGCCACTTATACAAGGTGCAACAGGATTATTCGTTCATCCGCATGGTTTTTTGAAAGCTGTAGAACAGTTATGTAGAAAATATGATGTGTTACTAATTTGTGATGAAGTAGCTGTTGGTTTCGGGCGTACGGGAGAAATGTTTGCTTGTAACCATGAAGATGTACAACCAGATATTATGTGTCTGGGTAAGGCAATTACAGGCGGTTATTTACCGTTAGCGGCAACTTTAACATCTCAAAAGATATATGATGCTTTTTTAAGTCAGAGTCACGGTAAGAATACGTTTTTCCACGGTCATACATATACAGGTAATCAGTTAGTTTGTTCCGTAGCACTTGAGAATATTAATCTTTTTAAAAAGAAGCATCTGATTGGGCACATTCAAAAGACATCTCAAACATTAAAGCAACGCTTAGAGGCACTTCAACCTCATAAAAATATTGGAGATATTAGAGGGCGGGGATTAATGTATGGTGTGGAATTAGTTGAAAACAAATCAACACAGACACCACTCGATATTCCAACTGTAGAACTGATTATACGTCGATGTAAAGAGAATGGATTGATGATTCGTAATTTGGAAAATGTCATCACTTTCGTACCTATTTTAAGTATGTCTAATAAAGAAATTAAAAAAATGGTTAAAATTTTCAACAAAGCCTTACATCAAACATTGGGTAAGAAGTAAGAGGGTATTTATGGACATTAAAGCACAGTTAAAACAGATACAAGATAAAGGTTTATATAGAGAGCTTCAACCGATTCAGTCTGTAGAAAAACAATATATTTATATCAATGACCAATCTTATATTAATTTTACTTCGAACGATTATCTCGGTATAGGACAAGTTGAATATCAACCTCAAAATTTCTTAGATTTTATAAAGACATATAGTATCAATTTATCAAGTTCTAGATTAGTGAGTGGCAATTCAGTTGTTTATCAGCAATTAGAACAGGAAATGTGTAATTATCTTAATTTTGAGGACTGCTTAATTTTTAATAGTGGTTACGATGCGAATTTGGCGGTATTTAATATTTTTAAAAATAATAATGTCGTTATTTTTTCTGATCAACAGAATCACGCCAGTATAATAGACGGTATTAAATTAAGTAGTTTATCAAAAGTGATTTATCAACATTTAAACTATGATGACCTGGAAAGTCATTTAGCACGGCACACCAATCCAGATGTTCAAAAAGTAATTGTCTCTGATAGTGTGTTTTCTACTAATGGCACTAAAGTGGATATTAATAGGCTAGTTCATCTCAAGCAACGTTACAATGCGATTTTAATTATTGACGCATCTCATAGTTTAGGATTAAATCTCTTTGAGTATCATGCAGACATTGACATAGTTACTTCAAGTTTATCTAAAGCGTGGGGAGCCCATGGTGGCGTCATATTCAGTTCAAAAGATATAAAAGATTTAATCATTAATAAAGGTCGTTCGCTTATCTACTCGAGTAGTTTACCTAGCTATCATTTGTATTTTATTCAAGTGAGCTTACAACATGTGATTGAAGATACATACAGACGAGAGAAGTTGAATGTACTTAGTGAATATTTTAATCACCAATTTATGGAATTATTTCCCAATCAACCATTATCTAATACACCCATCAAAAATATCGTTTGTGATAGTTTGGCTTCAGCACAAGCACAATACGACATATTATTTGAACATGGTATATTTGTCAGTTATTTAAGGTATCCAACAGTGTCACAGCCAACATTAAGAATTTCATTATCTTATTTTCATGACACAGATGATATTGATCGACTTTTCAATGCAATGAAACAATACGATGAAGGTGATAGCTATGTATAGTATAAAAATGCGTGCAAGCCATGAAGATATTCATATTAGCGGTGCTGAAACAATGTGTGAATTTGAAGATTTAGAAAATTATTTAAAAAAATATTTTAATAAAGCCTTTAATCATGAAAATGGAAATATAGATTTCTTAAATTTGAAAATTGAAAAGGTTAAGGCACCAATTCAAACGTTAGTAGCATTACCAGTGGTTGAAAATTTAAACGATACATTAACACAATTAGCGAAACAAACAGGTGTTTCTGAATATGCGCTAAACAAAGGGTTAGAATTTATAAAGAATGATATTACTTATACTGGAGCCATTATTCTATCTGCACAAACTGGACAACGGCTTGATAGCACTGAACAACGAGGTATCAGGGTAACTCAATTAGCATTTAAAACATGCAAACGTAATGGAGAAATATCAGAAAGAGTAAAAGATGCACGTGCACTTGCAACTTGTATCAATGCATTTGAAGGTGTAAAGGCAGAACTATGTGTATCAGACGATTTGCATTACACGACTGGATATTATGCGTCGCCTAAGTTAGGATATCGTAGAATCTTTAATATTAAAGAAAAAGGTACGCGTCACGGAGGAAGAATTATCTTCGTAGACGAAGGGATAAATTTAAATGAATATGTTTCCTTTTTAGAAACAGTACCTAAAGAAATCATAGAAAAATAAGTAATAATAAACACTCCCAGTAAAGAAATCATTTAAAATGTGACCTTTACTGGGAGCTTTTTAGTTATATCATATTGTTTTTTAATGAAAGAGTTACAAGGTATAAATTATTTTGTAAATGTGATTTTAGGCGAGGTACCTAAGCCTTCTTTACTTATAGCATTAAAAACCAATTTTTTTGAATTAATAAGAATCATTTCAATAATAATATTCGGATTGTCTACATTACTTAAAATTATTTTTCTGGAATCTTCATTTATTAACGTACAAACGTAATTAGGTGTTATATCTTTATTAAATGTAATATTTAATGGTGAAGTTTCTACTTCTACAGGATGCCAAATACCTTCTAATGTATGGAACCAACAAATTTCTTGATATTTTGAATCATCACTTACGATGTTAATGTTGTTGTAATTATGCATAAGCACACCTTTCTATATTAATAACCATAAATTGATGCATACCATTCATAGTGATCGCCATTTGATACTGGAATGATATTACTATGTGCATCTTGAGTCATGAAACCATTGTCCCATGGGTTCCAAATTAAAATGACTTCTTGTCCGTTGTTAACCTTAGCATTACCAGCCACAGCCATGGCATGTCCAGCATGAATACCATCGCTTGATTCAACACGCTTACCTAATACAGCTATACCTTGATTATTTGTTGTTAATTGGTCTACTTCATTATATGAAGTCATTCTATTAAGATATTGAGTATTTCTGCCTTGTGATCTACCAAAACGAAGCATCTCGTTAGATGTTAGTCCTGTAAATTGGAAGTCGTGACCACTTAAATTAGGATGTAAATATCTCATTACTGATTCTGCATTATATCGATTTGTGTTATATGTGGCATTGAGTAGTGCTGACATAGTATAGCCGGCACACCAACTATTATACCCTTGTGTTTCGCGTATTTTGAAATTCTTTAATTGATTTACATATTCTGCGTACATTTCATTTCGTGTACTTTGATATTTTAAAGTTGGTTTTGTTATTGTTGCAGTTTGTTTAAAATCATTTAAATCTTTAGGTTTAGTGGATTCAGTGGCATTTTCATATGTTTTTTCATTATTACGTGGCGTTTTAAGCACAAGTGTCACTTTACCATCTTCAGTAAGTGCAAAATATCCTTTTGTATTAGTCAAAATTGTTATTTTTTGATTTTTATATTGGTTTAATATTTTAGAAAGAAATGGAGAAACATTAATGGAATAATTGTTTTGCTGTTTTGAAGATTTAGAATTTGAAGGATTAGGAGAAATTGTTACTACATAAACGACATCTCCTTTTTTATTGAGCACTGGATAATAATAATTGCCGTCGCTTTCCTTATTAAATTTATAAATTTTAAAAGGTTCACCAAGTGTATACGATGTTGCTTTGTGGTTGGAAGCTTTATCTAATAAAGCTACACGAGATAAATATTGTTCTTCAGCAAGTTTGCGAACTGCATCTGGAACGTCTTTATTACTGACAGTGACTTTAGTTGTTTTTTGGTTTGCACCATCCTTTTGTGGTAACGAGTCGGCGTGAGCACTATTGAAAAATAGGCCAAGTGCTAAACTTAGCGTAAAAGCAAGCATAATGGTAATCATATAACTTAATTTTTTCTTCATAAAAAGTACTCCTTTACTAAAGTTTTTTGCAACTCTTTCAAATTGAATATAACATTTATTTTAAAATATAATTCATTTATTTCCTAAACGTTAAGTTATAATACTTATACGTTAAAAATATAAATTGAACAAAATTAAATTGATATAAATTATAATGAAATAATGGATGGATATAGTGACATGATGTCTATACTTTTAACACGACTATGAAGCAAATGTTTATAATTATCACTTCTAATTATTATCAAGTGTTCATGCTTCTTCATCATGTGTAATGAAAAACATTTTCAATATATGTTATCAATAAAGTTTAATGTTGTGTATCAACATAATAATTATATATAAGTATTGATTATTTTTAATAATTTAAAATGTAAAGTTTACGAATTTTTAATAAATATATGAAAGTAATTTATGTTTTTATGTTAATCTATATATAACAGTTATATTTTCATCTTTTATAAAAGGGAAAACTTATAGAGGTGATTTTTTTGAAAAATAATAATGAAAAAAGAAGATTTAGCATTAGGAAGTACACGGTGGGAGTCGTGTCAATCATTACTGGGATTACAATATTTGTCAGTGGTCAGCATGTTCAAGCTGCTGAAATGACACAATCATCATCAGATTCTAACGAACAGTCACAACAAACAGAACAAGTTGAACACAAAGAAGCTACAACTCATTTATCATACGAATTGAATCAAGAGGGTAAGACAGCTAGCCAATCAGAGACTAATCAAGAGAACCAATCTGATGAAAATGTACAAAAAAAGAATAATCAAACACAACAAGATTCAACACAAAAGTCATCATTAAATGACCAAGAACAAACTTCAAAGGAGCAACAATCAAAAGACAATCATGTTACCCCATCTTCACGTCAGGATACATATCCGAAAGGCACAGATAAAGATGATAAAGGCAAACAACAGTTTAAAGATAATCAAAACTCACAAACAGAACATCAACCTAATACTCAAAACCAAAATAATGATCAAGATTTATCAGATAAAAATCAACATCCATCTGATCAAACTCAAGCCTCATCTTCAAAAGGAACACAACCTAAACAATCACAGTCTATAGAAGATAGAGATAAAACAGTAAAACAACCATCTTCTAAAGTACATAGAATAGGTAATACGAAAACTGATAAATCAGTTAAAACAAATCAAAAAAAGCAATCATCATTAACTTCACCACGCGTTGTGAAATCAAATCAAACTAAACATATCAATAAACTTACTGCGCAAGCTCAATATAAAAATCAATATCCAGTCGTGTTTGTACATGGATTTGTAGGTTTAGTCGGTGAAGATGCGTTCAACATGTACCCAAATTATTGGGGTGGTACTAAATATAACGTGAAACAAGAACTTACAAAATTAGGTTACCGAGTTCACGAAGCTAATGTAGGGGCATTTAGCAGTAATTATGACCGTGCTGTTGAACTCTATTATTATATTAAAGGTGGACGAGTAGATTATGGTGCAGCACATGCTGCAAAATATGGTCACAAACGTTATGGCAGAACATATGAAGGTATCATGCCTGATTGGGAACCAGGTAAAAAGATACATCTTGTTGGACATAGTATGGGTGGCCAAACGATACGCTTGATGGAACATTTTTTAAGAAATGGAAATCAAGAAGAAATAGATTATCAACGTCAATATGGTGGTACAGTATCTGATTTGTTTAAAGGTGGTCAAGATAACATGGTGTCTACGATTACTACATTAGGAACACCTCATAATAGCACACCTGCTGCAGATAAACTAGGGTCGACTAAATTTATCAAAGATACAATTAATAGAATTGGAAAAATAGGTGGAACTAAAGCACTCGATTTAGAACTAGGTTTTTCTCAATGGGGCTTCAAACAGCAACCTAATGAATCATATGCTGAATATGCAAAACGTATAGCGAATAGTAAAGTTTGGGAGACTGAAGATCAGGCTGTAAATGATTTAACAACTGCTGGAGCAGAAAAGTTAAACCAAATGACGACATTGAATCCTAATATCGTCTATACATCATATACAGGTGCTGCAACACATACTGGACCATTAGGCAATGAAGTGCCGAATATTAGACAATTCCCACTATTCGATTTAACAAGTCGTGTGATAGGTGGAGATGATAATAAAAATGTCAGAGTAAATGATGGCATAGTACCTGTGTCTTCTTCACTATATCCAAGTGATGAAGCATTTAAGAAGGTAGGTATGATGAACCTAGCAACTGACAAGGGTATCTGGCAAGTGAGACCCGTACAATATGATTGGGATCATCTAGATTTAGTCGGCTTAGATACTACTGATTATAAGCGAACTGGAGAAGAATTAGGTCAATTCTATATGAGTATGATAAATAATATGTTGAAAGTCGAAGAGTTAGATGGTATTACACGTAAGTAGAAATTAAAAGAACGATAATATCCTCATTAGGTGTATGATTGCGGTACATTTAATGGGGTTTTTTGATTGTTTCGCCGAAAAAATATATAAATAAATTAAATTGAATGTGTATGAATGATTTGATAATATAAAAGCGAAATTTTTATAAATTTATATTTATATCAATAAAATGTATATTTAATAAATGTATACAATAAT
>ERZ1464571.36-NODE-36-length-16309-cov-8.809462_pt1 | contig 16309 bp, 15 predicted proteins | sample MGYA00563956_ERZ1464571 | MGnify/ENA primary metagenome ERZ1464571 (study PRJEB39283, sample SAMN07833129) | human skin metagenome | isolation source: Scalp | host: Homo sapiens | place: India: Bengaluru | collected 2015-06-26 ...
GTGTGTGCATTGCACATGTATTCCACGGAGTCGGCAATGATTTAGCGGCTGGGGAGGGAATAGAGCATGCCGTTGTGGCCCATTGCTATGCCGTCATCGATGGCAATGGTGTTAAACTCTTTCGCTATTCCACCAGCCTCTTCGACGGCTTTTTTGACAATATCGCCGACGTATTTGAGGTGTACGTGTCCGGGGACAAAATCCGTGTATGAGTTGGCGATAGCAATAATTGGTTTACCGAAGTCAGAATCTTTGACACCAGTGGCACGCCAGAGTGCGCGCGCTCCTGCGGCATTACGACCACGTGTTGATTGGGCAGATCGAAGCTGAGGCATTGTGAAGCCTTTCTGTATGGGTCATGTGCCATTAACATTGCGACATCGAAATTTGAGTATTCGATCTCATATAGTGACTATATTAGTTGACATTATGAGATTTGTACCGTAGTATCAAGTCATGCTTCAAGTCCTAGTATCTGTACGTATTCGCGGTCGGCGTTTATGCTAGACCCGGTTAACGCTACCGGATCACGGAGAAGCTAAATGCCCCTCGCACAGTCACACTGGCGAGGGTTTTTTATTACCATCTCACGCGGAGGCGTAGCCTCTGCCCGTCACCTGAAGGAACTGATGTGAGCGCACCACAAGCTCGCCAGCCAGGGCGTGGCACTATTCCCACACCCGCTGAAGCAGCACACGCAACCAGCAGTAACCGCGGCATAGGTCCAGAGAAATGCACAGGCGCAAAGTCTGTCATTCGCTCTCTCGAGGAACTTGGCGCAGACACCGTATTTGGACTTCCAGGTGGCGCAATTCTTCCCGTCTATGATCCGCTCTACGACAGCACTTTTATTAACCACGTACTTGTTCGTCACGAGCAAGGGGCTGGCCACGCAGCCGAAGGCTATGCACGATCCACTGGGCGAGTTGGCGTTTGCATGGTGACGTCTGGTCCCGCTGCTACTAACCTGGTAACGGCACTGGCTGATGCACAAATGGACTCTGTCCCCATGGTGGCCATTACTGGGCAGGTGGGAGAATCGTGCATTGGTACTGATGCTTTCCAAGAAGCAGATATTTCTGGCATCACCATTCCAGTGACAAAGCATAATTTCCTTGTCAAAGACGCCTCTACTATCCCACAAGTATTGGCAGAGGCTTTTTATATTGCCCAAACTGGTCGGCCCGGCGCAGTGCTCGTCGATATTACGAAATCGGCGATGAACCAGGAGACAACATTCTCATGGCCGCCAGCTATTGATCTGCCAGGTTACCATCCAGTGACGAAGCCACACGGCAAACAAATACGTGAAGCAGCTCGTCTTATTGCGAAAGCCCACAAACCAGTTTTCCTTATTGGCGGAGGCATTATTAACGCCAATGCCTCGCAGGATCTGCTCGATCTGGTAGCCCTCACGGATATTCCTGTGACCTGCACACTTATGGGTATGGATGCATTTCCGCAGAGTCACCCACTGAACTACGGTATGGCGGGAATGCACGGTACCATCCCAGCTGTTGCCGCATTGCAAAAAAGTGACCTCATCATTGCACTCGGTACTCGCTTTGATGATCGCGTAACAGGTAATCTTGAGTACTTTGCCCCGCATGCGCAAGTTATTCATGCAGATATCGATCCGGCAGAGATTGGTAAAAATGTCACTGTCGATATCCCCATTGTGGGCGATGCGCATGAAGTAATAACGGCACTTATTAATACGATGAAATCGGATCCTTCCGAGAATATTGTTGGTGACATTCGTGCCTGGGTGGACTATCTCGATGAATTACGTGAACGTTACACCATTAAGTACGACAAGGCCCTAGACGAAGAAGGACACTTGTCTCCTCAGTATGTCATTGAGACCCTCTCTAACATTGTCGGATCAGACGCCATTTATGTTTCTGGCGTGGGACAACACCAAATGTGGTCGTCACAGCTTATCGACTTTGAAGAACCCCGTACCTGGTTAAACTCCGGTGGTCTTGGCACAATGGGATACGCAATTCCTGCCGCCATGGGGGCTCAAGCTGGTAACCCAGATAAGGAAGTATGGGCAATCGACGGCGATGGTTGTTTCCAGATGACGAATCAGGAACTAGCGACCTGCGCACTAAATAATTTCCCCATTAAAGTTGCCCTCATCAATAATGACAGCCTCGGAATGGTGCGTCAGTGGCAGACGCTCTTCTATGACGAGCGTTATTCCCAGACCACCTTGGAGACGCATACACGTCGTATCCCCGATTTCGTTATGTTGGCGGAAGCTCTTGGGTGCGCTGCTTTTCGCGTAGAAACTGAAGAGGATATCGTTCCAACTATCGAAAAAGCCCGTAAGATTAACGACCGCCCAGTTGTTATCGAGTTTGTTGTTGCCAAGGATGCTCAAGTATGGCCAATGGTGCCTGCTGGTACTAGTAACAGTGAAATCATGATGCTCAAGGGAATATATCCGCTCGTCGATGAGGATCAGGCCAGAAGGGACACCATCTAACCATGACTACGACACATACTTTGAGTATCCTGGTGGAAGATAAGCCTGGCGTGCTAACCCGTGTCGCTGGCTTATTCGCGCGCCGAGGTTTCAATATTCAATCTCTTGCGGTCGGTCCGACAGAGGTTGAGGGAGTATCCCGGATGACTATTGTTACGGCCGTCGACAGACTTCCCCTTGAACAGGTAACGAAGCAGCTCAATAAGCTCATTAACGTGTTGAAGATTGTCGAACAGGATGCTGATGCTTCCGTATCCCGGGAGCTCATCCTTATCAAAGTTCGATGCGATGCGAGTAACCGCATCCAGGTTGTGCAAACAGCAGAACTTTTCCGCGCCAAAGTAATTGACGTGGCTCCAGAGTCTGTGACGCTGGAAGCTACTGGTACCAAAGACAAAATAGACGCATTATTGCGAGTCTTAGATCCTTTTGGAATTCGAGAGATTGTGCAGTCGGGCACGATCACTCTTGGCCGCGGCCCGAAGTCAATGACAGCTACCCGCTGACTAAGGCTTCCTGGCAACGCTACACTGATTAACACAACATATAGGTCAATGGCTTGTATGACTCCACATGAAGACACAGTAAAAGGAGACTCCACCCATGGCAGTCGAAACTTTCTATTCAGACGACGCTGATCTTTCCATCATCCAGAGCCGTAAGGTTGCCATTATCGGTTACGGTTCTCAAGGCCATGCACATGCTCTAAGCTTGCGTGACTCCGGCGTTGACGTTGTCATTGGTCTGCGCGAGGGATCCAAGTCCATTGCCAAGGCAGAAGAGCAGGGTCTCAAAGTTATGACCAATGCAGAGGCTGCACAATGGGCAGACACCATTATGATGCTTGCCCCGGATACTTCTCAGGCACAAATTTTTAATAATGACATTAAGCCCTATCTGCAGGAAGGCGACGCCCTCTTCTTTGCACACGGTTTGAATATTCACTTCAAACTCATTGAGGTTCCGGAGTACGTCACCGTTGCCATGTGTGCTCCTAAGGGGCCCGGCCACCTCGTTCGTCGTCAGTTTGTGGAAGGACACGGCGTGCCCTGCCTCATTGCGGTTGAGCAGGATCCTACCGGCGAAGGCCAGGCTCTTGCCCTCTCCTACGCAAAGGGTATTGGTGGTACCCGCGCAGGTGTCATTAAGACAACCTTCCGCGAAGAAACCGAAACAGATCTCTTCGGTGAGCAGGCAGTGCTCTGCGGTGGTATGGAAACTCTCATTATGATGGGGTTCGAAACTCTCGTTGAGGCCGGATACGCCCCCGAAATGGCATTTTTCGAGTGCATGCACGAGACGAAGCTCATCGTTGACCTCATCTACGAGGGCGGCCTTACCAATATGAACTATTCCATCTCCGACACTGCTGAATTCGGTGGCTACCTGTCTGGCCCCCGTGTTGTGGGAGACGCCTCTCGCGAAGCTATGCGCCAGGTACTGAAAGAAATCCAAGACGGTACTTTCGTAAAGCGGCTTATGACGAACGTCGAGAATGGAAACAAGGAGCTAGAGGAACTGCGTGCGCAGGTACAGAACCACCAGATTGAAGCTGTTGGTGCAGACCTTCGCAACATGATGAGCTGGGTCAAGCGCGAAATTACTGAGACTGCCTAAATAGACAGTCCCACCTAATGCTGAGATACCTTGGTACTGCCCAAAAGTAGTACCAAGGTATCTATTCCTATATCTGTTTTCGCCTACTAGAATAAGCCGTGTATCAGGCTGTTTAGGAAGTAGTGTAGGGAAGTCTGCGTAGCATTCTTTATGTCTCCAGATCGCTTTACTCTACGCGCACACTAGCAGCGTGATACCTAGAGTTTCTGGCGCGGTCGTGTCAGAAATAACCTCACACACAATGGAGAATCTCGTGAGCCAAAATGCTCGTCCCGTCGTACTGATTGCCGACAAACTTGCTCAATCGACCGTAGATGCACTGGGTGATGGTGTAGAAATTCGTTGGGTCGATGGTCCGAACCGTTCTGAATTGCTGGCAGCTCTTCCTGAAGCGGACGCAGTACTCGTACGTTCTGCCACCACTATTGACGCCGAAGCATTAGCCGTTGCCGATAATCTCAAGATTATTGGTCGCGCTGGTGTAGGGCTTGATAACGTCGATATTCCCGCGGCTACTGCCCGCGGTGTCATGGTTGTCAATGCGCCTACCTCAAACATTCATTCTGCGGCAGAACATGCCGTAGCGCTGACAATGGCTGCTGCTCGCCAGATCCCAGCAGCTCACAACACTCTTCGTGAGCACGAATGGAAGCGCTCCAGTTTCAAAGGCGTTGAAATCTTCCACAAGACCGTCGGTGTGATCGGTCTAGGTCATATTGGTCAACTATACGCTCAGCGTATGAAGGCTTTTGATACCACGGTAGTGGCATACGATCCTTATCTTCCTGCTGCCCGCGCCGCCCAACTCGGCGTTGAATTGGTGAGCTTGGACGAGCTGCTCTCCCGCGCCGATATCATCTCCATCCACCTCCCAAAGACCCCGGAAACCGCCGGTCTTATCAATGCTGAGCAACTTGCCAAGTGCAAGGATGGTGTCATTATTGTGAACGCTGCTCGTGGTGGACTCATTGTTGAGGAAGACCTTGCAGCGGCATTGGCATCCGGTAAGGTGCGCAGCGCTGCTGTTGACGTGTACTCCAAGGAACCCCCTACGGATAACCCGCTGCTAGATGCCGACAACATTGTCCTAACTCCGCATCTTGGCGCCTCCACCGCAGAAGCACAGGATCGCGCAGGCGTTGATGTTGCTCATTCCGTACTCTTGGCACTTGCTGGCGAGTTCGTTCCAGACGCTGTTAACGTCTCCGGCGGCCCCGTTAATGATGAAGTTTCACCGTGGCTGGAACTTGTTCGCAAATTGGGTCTTCTGGCCGGCACACTTTCTCCCAAACCGGTTACTGCCGTGCAGGTTGTTGTCTCCGGTGAGCTTTCCGCTGAACCCGTCGATATTCTTGGTCTTGCCGCTTTGCGCGGTCTTTTCTCCGCTGTCAGCACCGAGCCGGTAACTTTTGTGAATGCTCCGCAGATTGCCGAAGAGCGCGGTGTCTCTATTGAGGTCGATACTCACACTGAGGCTCTTACCCACCGGTCTGTTGTGACGGTGCGTGCCGTCACCGCCGATGGTGACGTTACCTCTATCTCCGGTGCTCTTACTGGTCTGGAGAAAGTTGAGAAGATTATCGGTATTAACGGTCGCAACTTCGACATGCGTGCAGAAGGTCACAATGTGGTGCTGTCCTACCAGGATCGTCCCGGTGCACTAGGGCTTTTCGCCACTGCATTGGGCAATGCGGACGTAGATATTATTCTTGTGCTCTCAGCCCTGATGCAAAGGGAACTGGTGCTACTGCTCTGCTGCGTCTCAACCGTGCCCTTACTGAAGATGAGATGGAGACTGTCAGTTCTGCTGTTGGGCAACTCGTGCTGCCCAGGTGGATCTCGCGTGAGTGCCACGATTGATCTAGCGGTCATCGGTGGCGATGGTATTGGCCCTGAGGTTACTGCCGAAGCGCTAAAAGTACTTCGTGCAGTTATCCCCAGTATTGAGGTCACGCACTACTCGCTAGGCGCGGAACACTACCTGAAAACTGGTGAGATTCTCTCCGATGAGACTGTTGAGAAGATCCGTCAACATGATGCCATCTTGCTCGGCGCCATTGGTGATCCAGAGCGGGTAGCTCCCGGCGTTTTGGAGCGCGGATTACTTCTAAAATTACGGTTTGCCCTTGATCACTTTGTCAATCTTCGCCCAGCGAAGCTCTACGCAGGTGTTGACTCACCCCTAGTTGGTAACCCTTCCATCGACTTCGTTGTTGTGCGTGAGGGCACGGAGGGTCTCTACTGTGGCGATGGTGGAGCGATCCGCGTAGGAACCACAGCTGAGGTTGCTACAGAAACTTCCCTGAATACTCGCTTCGGAGTGGAACGCGTTGTGCGGGACGCTTTTGAACGCGCCATGAAACGTCGTAAACACCTCACTCTTGTTCACAAGATGAATGTGCTAACCCATGCGGGTTCACTGTGGAAACGCACTGTTGATGATGTTGCTGCTGACTATCCGGAAGTAACAACGGATTACTGTCACATTGATGCGTGCACTATCTATATGGTGACGGATCCGGGTCGCTTTGATGTTATCGTCACCGATAATCTTTTCGGCGATATCATCACAGATCTCGCCGGCGCTGTGATAGGTGGTATTGGATTAGCAGCAAGCGGAAACATTGATGCCACCCGTACCAACCCCTCCATGTTTGAACCAGTACACGGTTCTGCCCCCGATATTGCGGGGAAGGGACTGGCAGATCCCACTGCCGCCATTGTTTCTGGCGCAATGATGCTGGAGCATTTGGGGTATGACAGTGAAGCTGCTCGCATTATGGAAGCAATAGAAAACGATGTGGCACACCGCGATGATGAGACTATCTCCACCAGTGCGATAGGTGATCGTATCGCTGCTGCACTCGCATAGCGCATAAGGTTATTCAATTATCTGAATCCTGCTCGGTAGGAACTCGGAGATGAGTTCCTACCGAGCAGTGTCTTACTCAGCAGTGTCCTACTCAACAGGGCTCTGCAGCGCGGGGTATTCTTCTACTATGCGTATTGCTCGTTTTGCTACCCCCGAAGGTGTCTCCTTTGGCGTCGTCGAGGGGAATCCCGATACTCCTTCCACGTGTACTATCCGTCAAGTAGATGAACTTCCCTGGGATGGACAGCCCGTTTTCACTGACAAAAAGTTCTTACTTCCCGACGTACGTCTCTTAGCTCCCATTTTCCCCACAAAGATTGTGGCAGTAGGGAAGAACTATATTGATCACGCCAGAGAATTGGGTGGCCAAACGACAGATGAACCCGTCATCTTTATTAAGCCCCCTACCTCTATTATTGGCCCAGATGCCCCCATTCGGAGGCCTGCGGTCAGCCAACGTGTTGACCATGAGGGTGAACTAGCTGTCATCATCAATCAACCCTGTCACAATGTTGATGCGGCAGACGCACGACGCGTCATCCTGGGGTACACCATTGCTAACGATGTCACTGCTCGCGATATTCAAGCCGCAGAAGGACAATGGACCAGGGCTAAAAGCTATGACACGTTCTGCCCACTAGGCCCGTGGATTGAGACCCAACTCGATCCCTCTGACCAAGACATCCTGGTGGAAGTGATACATGCTGATGGAACGAGCGAAGTTCGCCAGGATGAGAACACAGCAGCAGTTGTTCATACTGTTTCGGAGATTATCGAGTTTGTTAGTAGTGTCATGACACTACTGCCCGGCGACGTTATTCTTACCGGCACACCGGCAGGTATTGGACCCCTGGTAGAAGGGGATACGGTCACGGTCTCTATTGACGGTATCGGCACGCTTTCCAACCCCGTTGTCAATGCTTAAAGACTGTCGACAATTCCTAAAGCACGCAAGATAGTTTGTAGCTTGTCGCGAGTTTCCTGTACTTCGGCAGAGGGACAAGAATCTGCCACAATTCCACCACCAGCCCAGGCCGTGGCGGAATTGTGTGCCGGATCCAGTTCTGCACAACGAATAGCCACTACCCAGTCACCATCACCAGCAGCATCACACCATCCCACCGTGCCCGCATAGAAGCGGCGGTTTTCACCCGCATCAGAGATAAAAGTGAGTGCTTCGCGACGAGGCCAACCTCCCACGGCAGGAGTGGGGTGCAGTAACTCAGCTAGGTCGAGAGCAGTGGGTAGTTCGTGTGTCTGTGTGGCATCCCTATTTTCTGCATGAGCGGCAAGTGTCCCCGTAATGTGGGTACCAAGATGCCACATTTCTTTCGTAGACGTCAGACTAGGTGTAGCGGGAACATCGAGTCTGCTACACAAAGGACGTAGAGCTTCTTCCAGTGCCTGGGTAACATAGCGATGCTCGGCACTATCTTTCGTAGAAGTGCGCAGGTCGCGTGCAGATTGCGCATCGCGTTGACGGTCAGAACAGCGGGGCCGGGAACCGGCTAGCGGGTGAGAGCTTATCTCTGCCCCGCGGCGGCTTATCAGCAGTTCCGGGGAAGAGCCCACTAGCCAGTGCCCCTCATAGTCTGTCCCGGCAGGGGAGAGGTCCGCTAAATACGCCTCCTGGCGTGGGCTACCGTCAAGAAGACGTGCGGCAATAAGCTGGGGATCTAAAGTCTCATCAGCAATAACGTCCACAGCACGAGCAAGCACAATCTTTTCCGCAACACCCCGGCGGATAGCTGCAACGGCCTGCTCAACACGACGGCGATGCTCGGAAGCAGTAGGAGAGAAGTCCACAATACGGGCACGCATTTCTTGTCCACGGAAGAACGCGGGCGGCTCCAATGGAGCATCAGAGCGAATGACGTGCTTGGGAGAAATAAGAGCAGCTGGTGCGTTGGGTGTAAACGGTAACGCCCCCACAATCATGTCGGCACGGCCGGAGGCGAGAGCTTCACGGGCCTCTGCTACGGAGGAGAAAGTTTCTTTAATGCCTTGTGTGCGGACAGATCCGGTGGCGCGTGATAATAAAAAATCTGGTTCGGTACACGGTCTTGTGGGGAGATAGTGCTGCTGCGAGTGCAAGGGTTTTTCAGGCTCCATCTCCACCTCCTACAATAAGAACAAAGGCGCTGTTGGTAGCGCCGTTCTCCAGCCTACTCGTGAAAGCTACTAGCCTTAAACTATGACTACTCAAGAAGTCCGTGTCCGCTTTAGCCCGTCGCCTACCGGTACCCCCCACGTGGGAATGGTCCGCACTGCCCTCTTCAACTGGGCCTACGCTCGTCACACCGGTGGAAAACTCATTTTCCGCATTGAAGATACCGATGCACAGCGTGACTCGGAGGAAAGTTACCAGGCCATCATTGATTCTCTCGAGTGGCTGGGACTCGACTGGGATGAAGGCCCGAAGGTAGGGGGCCCACACGAGCCGTACCGCCAATCCATGCGTGGCGACATCTACCGCAAGGTTATTCAGCAGCTTCTAGACGCTGGCGAAGCCTACGAGGCCTTCTCTACTAATGAAGAGGTAGAGGCCCGTCACCTGGCGAAGGGTGAAGATCCCAAGCTCGGCTACGATAACTACGATCGTGACCTTACCGAAGAACAAAAAGCTGCCTACCGTGCGGAAGGGCGTAAATCCGTTATTCGTCTGCGCATGCCCGATAAGGATCTGGGCTGGAATGACATGGTGCGTGGCTACACGGAATTCAAGTCCCAGTTTGTGCCAGACTACGTTATTGCCCGCTCTGATGGTTCTCCGCTGTATACCCTGGTAAACCCTGTCGATGATGCGTTGATGGGAATTACTCATGTGTTGCGGGGTGAAGATCTGCTGCCTTCTACTCCGCGCCAGATTGCTCTTTATGAAGCCCTGATACGTATTGGTGTAGCGAAGCAGATTCCGCAGTTTGCGCATCTTCCCTTCGTGATGGGAACTGGTAACAAGAAGCTTTCTAAGCGTGATCCAGAATCTAACCTCTTCATCCACCGTGATCGTGGTTTCCTCCCGGAGGGACTCCTCAACTACCTGGCCTTGTTGGGGTGGAGCCTTTCCTCTGACCGCGATATTTTCAGCATTGATGAACTTGTTAAGAACTTCGATGTTGTCGATGTGAACTCCGCTCCGGCGCACTTCGACCAGAAGAAGGCTGATGCTATTAACGCCGAGCATATTCGCATGCTGGAGCCAGCCGATTTTCGCGAGCGACTACTTGCCTATATGCGTGAATTCCCCTCACCGAGAGGAACAACACTACCGGAAGATCTCGATGACGATATCTTCACGATGGCTGCAGACCTTGTACAGACACGCATTGTTGTGTTGAGTGACGCATGGAAGCTACTGGACTTCCTCTACTGTGGAGATAATTTCTCCATTGATGCGAAGTCGGGGCGCAAAAACCTCAAGCCCGAGGCTAAGCCTGTCCTGCAAGCAGCTCTTACTGTTCTGCAGGAAATCCCAGAAACAGGATGGAAGGCTGCCGCTATTGAGAGTGCATTGAAGGGTGAACTCATTGAGAAGATGGAGTTGAAGCCGCGCAAGGCTTTCACCCCGATACGAGTAGCGGTAACAGGTACCCATGTTTCCCCGCCACTCTTTGAATCCATTGAGATGTTGGGTCGTGAGGTGTCCCTAGAGCGTCTTACAGAGGCTCTTTCCTATGAACCCACTCCAGTGGAAAACCAAGGTTAACATCTCGATTTGGTGTTAACGAGGGGTAAAGTGGTAACCTTTTCGAGGTGGTCATGAGACCCCAATGGCCTATGGTGTAATTGGCAACACAGCTGATTCTGGTTCAGCCATTCTAGGTTCGAGTCCTGGTGGGCCAGCTTTTTCGCTTTATAAAAGTGAAGAAAACCCAAATCTGGTAACAGTTTTGGGATCTTAGAAGTAATACGTTAAGCTTCTATAACCATCTTGTTATCAAGTGGTCATGCCCCTATCGTCTAGCGGCCTAGGACGCCGGCCTCTCACGCCGGTAACACGGGTTCAAATCCCGTTGGGGGTACCAAATAATTCTTAATACCTGTGATATCCCCCGGCTATAGCTGGGGGATTTTTGTATACAGGTAAAAGTAACAATGGTAATTATCTTATGAATATCACGGTTTTTATGCTTGGAGTAATAACAAATTACACGGAAGAAAAGAAAGCAAGGATAAGTAATGCTACGGCCAAAAACAGTTATGTTGTATCTTATCGATGGAATTCCTCAGGGGAGAATTAAAGCTTCACTCAGTAATTGGACAGGTGTGTGCTATCTTCTTCCTCGTACTGATCTAATAAAGTCGAAAGATAGATCTGATCTGCAACAATCTGGTGTCTATCTTCTTTTTGGGGCTGATGATGATGGAAACCAGCGAGTTTATATTGGACAGGCACGAAAAAGGAAAAATAATAAAGGTGTGCTCGGTCGCATTATGGAGCATCGGGATGAGGAAAAAACCGATTATTGGACTCAGGCCGTTGCAATCGTCACTTCTAATAACGCACTGGGGCCTACGGAAATCAGCTACTTAGAACATCGGTTTACTGGAATGGCGAAAAGTGCTGGGCGTTACGTGGTTACCAACGGTAACGATCCATCAATGGGAGCTCCTACAGAGGAGAAACAAGCTGAGCTTGATGAGTTTATCGATTACGCACATATTGTTATCGGTGCTTTAGGCTTTAAAGTTTTCGAATCTGTTAACGAAACCACATTCGATGGAATACAACAGAAAAGATCTGATGAGATTAAAGAACAAGAACTGACTTTTACTAGAGCACGACTTGTGGCGAGAGGGAAGCGGGTCAGTGATGGGTTCGTTGTATTAGCGGGCTCACAGATACGTCCTGAAGATCAGTTCACAGCATCAGTTCCGCCGTATGTTTGTCGTTTGAGAGCGCACTATGCTGACCGTGTTAATGAGAATTTTGTTCTAACTAGAGATACACATTTTTCCAGCCCTTCTACTGCTGCAAGTTTCGTTAGTGGGACATCGGTGAATGGTCGTGTGCAGTGGAAAACGGAGGAGGGGAAGTCTCTCAAACAAATTGAGGATGAGGAAGCAGCTGGCATTGAGTGACGCTGTCATTTTAGCTGGGATGTGAGTTTTGACGTCGTCGTTAGGCGCTTCTCGTTATTGTGGAGGAAAAAAGGGTAATCAACCCGTCTATGAATCCCCAATGATCACATAAAAGTAGGGGAAAGAAAGGAAACGCCATGGCAACGGGTACCGTTAAGTGGTTCAACTCAGAAAAAGGCTACGGCTTTATTACTCCCGATGACAACGGCGCTGATGTTTTCGTCCACTACTCCGAGATTGAGGGAGACGGTTTTCTCACGCTAGAAGAACACCAGCAAGTGGAATATGAACTAGGCGATGGTCGCCGTGGCCCGCAGGCTACAGGAGTGCGGGTTATCGGCTAAGAGAATTCCTGTAAGGAATACAACAGTAGAGGTACATCTTGTAGAAGATGTACCTCTATAGTTTTTCTACCTGTGTGTTTACAGGTGTTTAGTGATAACGCTCGATGCGGTTTTTAGGTCTGCTGCCCACATATTTGCAGGACGTTTAGCAATGCGGTCAATAGGGCCCGATACAGCGATGGCTGCTAGTACGGTGCCGCGTGCGTCGCGAACTGGTACGGAGACGCTTGCTACACCGGGTTCGCGTTCACCAATACTCTGTGCCCATCCACGTCGACGGGTATCGCGGAGTTGTGTTTCCGTAATTTCGCCTTCCGCCAGTATGGATCGTTGGATACTCATTTCTGCCCATGCGACCAGAACTTTAGAGGATGCGCCTACGTAGAGAGGAAGGTGCGCTCCTACCGGGACGCTATCTCGTAAACCCGTGGGTGGTTCAGATGTTGCTATACAGACGCGTTGTCCATTTTCTATGCGGTAAAGCTGTACTGATTCTCCCGTGATGTCGCGTAGGCGGGGGAGAATGAGATGGGCTGCTTCTAATAGTGTGTCTGTTGATTTGGCTGCAAGTTCGGCTAATGCGGGGCCAGGATGCCATAGTCCGGAGGTATCCCGGCTTAAGAGACGATGTAATTCCATTCCTACGGCAAGGCGGTGTGCTGTAGCGCGTGGAATTCCAGAGCGTTCACATAATTCATTGAGTGAGCAGGGTTCTTCTGCGACTGTTGTGAGGATAAGCATCGTCTTATCTAAGACGCCGATTCCGCTTGACTTTCCCATATTTTGACTGTAGCATCCCATTTTATGGGATGCAAATGCTGTGAGCCTGCCTCATTTCTTCACATAATGGTTCTTCCGCTCTCATTATAGGAACGAAAAGCTCTCGTATCTGCACCGCTTATCAGTAGTCTTGCGAAGGGAGCGTTACGACCACTATGCACGGCCCTAAAACTCTCGCCGAAAAAGTGTGGGAACAGCACGTTGTTGTACCTGGAGAAGGGGAAGGCGATGCCCGTCAACCCGATCTTATCTATATTGATCTGCAGCTTCTTCATGAGGTAACAAGCCCACAAGCTTTCGATGGACTGCGTCTTGCGGGACGCCGTTTACGCCGCCCTGATCTTACTGTCGCTACAGAAGATCACAACGTTCCCACCGTTCCTACGGTCGATGGTACTGTTGCTGATCCCACATCACGGGCACAGCTGGACGCTCTGCATAAGAATTGTCAAGAATTCGGGGTTCCCCTCTATCCCATGGGAAACCTTAACCAAGGTGTTGTCCACGTTATTGGTCCGCAGCTTGGTCTCACCCAACCCGGTATGACCATCGTTTGTGGTGACTCTCATACATCTACCCACGGGGCATTCGGTGCTTTAGCCTTCGGTATTGGCACCTCTGAGGTAGAGCACGTCATGGCCACTCAGACATTGCCTCTCAAGCCTTTTAAGACCATGTCCGTCACTGTCACTGGTGAAGTGCAGCCAGGAGTTACCGCCAAGGACATTATTCTCGCCATTATTGCGAAGATTGGTACCGCGGGTGGGCAAGGGCACGTTATTGAATACCGTGGCTCCGTCATAGAGAAACTCTCTGTGGAAAGCCGTATGACCATCTGCAATATGAGTATTGAAGCCGGGGCACGGGCAGGCATGATCGCCCCCGACAGCGTCACCTTTAATTACCTCAAAGGACGCCCACATGCTCCCAAAGACGAACAATGGGACAAGGCTGTGGCAGCGTGGAAAGAACTTCGTACGGATGACGGCGCCACTTTTGATAAAGAAGTTGTCCTCAAAGGCGAAGACATCGAACCATATGTCACATGGGGTACCAATCCAGGTCAAGGAGTGGAACTTTCTGGAGTAGTTCCCAGCCCCGACGACTTTGCCGATGAGTCTCTGAAAGCCGCTTGTGAAAAAGCCCTCGCATATATGGATTTGACAGCAGGCACCCCCATGAGGGATATCGCCATCAATACAGTATTCGTTGGCTCCTGCACTAACGGGCGCATTGAAGACTTACGAGCTGCTGCGGATGTTCTCCGTGGTCGTACGGTGGCAGAAGGGGTTCGTATGCTTGTTGTTCCCGGATCCGGATTAGTAAAACAACAAGCGGAAGAAGAAGGCCTCGATGTAGTTTTCCGAGACGCCGGCGCGGAATGGCGTAACCCCGGTTGTTCCATGTGCCTGGGAATGAATTCCGACACAATGAATCCAGGAGATCGTTCCGCCTCTACCTCTAACCGCAATTTCGAAGGGCGACAAGGGAAAGGATCCCGTACCCACCTGGTAAGTCCCGCTGTTGCTGCGGCCTCTGCCGTATGCGGAACACTTGCTTCCCCCGCAGATCTTGCTCCCGTCCGATAATTGTCACTCCACTCGAAAGGGAACAGAAACCATGGAACCGTTCATCTCTCATAGTGGTGTTGGCGTCCCACTGCGTCGCTCTAACGTTGACACCGACCAAATTATCCCCGCAGTTTTTTTGAAACGCGTTACTCGCTCCGGTTTTGCCGATGGACTTTTCGCTGCTTGGCGAAATGATGAGAATTTCGTCTTGAACCAGGAACCCTATCGGCAGGGGAGTGTCCTTATTGCTGGACCAGACTTCGGCACGGGATCATCGCGTGAACACGCAGTATGGGCGTGAATGGACTATGGTTTTCGAGTAGTTCACTCTCCGCGATTCGCGGATATCGTCCGTGGTAATGCGGCTAAATCGGGTCTTGTCGCGGGAGTGGTTGCGCAGGAAGACATTGAGAAGCTATGGGAGATAACAGAAGCCCATCCCGGTATGACCGTTACAGTCAGTTTAGAAGAGCGAACTGTCACCGCAGGCGACTATGTTGTTCCCTTTGAATTAGACGATTACACCCGGTGGCGTCTTATGGAGGGGCTCGATGACATTGATTTGACACTGCGACACGAAGACGAGATAGCCCAATATGAGATTAATCGACCATCGTACAAGCCAATTACTCGATAATTTATTCTGTAATTGCCCCTTAAACTTACCAATTTCGGCTATATTTTCAGTAGATCCCAGTTTTGGAAAACTAGAATCTACTAATTGTTATTCCGAGAAAAAGAATAACAACATGCTTATCCTTTGCGAAGTAGCGTGATCGCATGCTGCCCTCGCTAAAAGAGCGTATAACTGTTGTTACTGAGGATAGTTCACTATTCGAGTACAGATCTTAGAGTCTGTATCTCCCGAAGAGCTTTCTGAAGAACATCTGGAGGAACAATGAATAAAGCCGACATTGTGGCGGAATTGTCGCGCCGCATGGATATCGACCAGAACGCGGCCACCAATGCACTAGAAAATATCCTCGACATTATCGTACGAAGCGTTGAACGCAACGAATCAGTAACCATTATGGGATTTGGTACTTTCGAGCGTCGCGACCGAGCTGCCCGTGTCGCCCGCAATCCTCATACCGGAGAAGCTGTTCCGGTAGCACCAACACAAGTACCCATGTTTCGTCCCGGCCAGTACTTCAGGGCTGTCGTTAAGGGTAAAGCTGAACTGCCCGAATCTGGAATATCTGTAAAACGCGTTGCTACCAATACTTTTGAATCTAATGCTTCCACTCTGAAAAAAGAGACAAAGGCAGCGAAGAAAGCAGCTAAAGCAGAAAAAAGTGGCAAAAAGGGGAAGAAGTCCAAAAAGAAGAAGTCTAAGAAATAGACTCGGCTTCGCCCTCTCTTTGCCACTTGTACAAAAGAATTACCGCACGGCTAGTGGGCTTGGTAGATAATCAGCGGCTTGTGCAACTCCGCAATTATCAACAAAAATGACCCACATTCCGCCTTTTTTACACTTACAGTTATGCGGTCCACACGCTATTCCCTCGGCGGTCTCCATACTCCGCAGAAGGGTCGGGATGACGGCACC
>ERZ1464571.43-NODE-43-length-14994-cov-8.409666_pt1 | contig 14994 bp, 14 predicted proteins | sample MGYA00563956_ERZ1464571 | MGnify/ENA primary metagenome ERZ1464571 (study PRJEB39283, sample SAMN07833129) | human skin metagenome | isolation source: Scalp | host: Homo sapiens | place: India: Bengaluru | collected 2015-06-26 ...
AAAATACTCCAATCTCAAAAACTGATTAATAAGAAAAAACTTAATAATTTTTGGAAAGTTCATCTTGTGAGTATTCCTAAAAATAGGATTAAGGTCACTTAAGTTAAGCCATGATTCGTTAATTTTAATCTTTTTTAAATCGAGTTAGCCCAATGGGTGGGACTTCGAATTCAAAATGAATTCAGTTCCACCCTTTTTATGTTTATATAATCCAAAAAAATAGTAATGAAAGTAAGAATGAAATAAGTGAAATAGTTAAACAGCCTAACATACAGCCGCATCCTGAATGAGTGCAACCATAATAATAAGTTTGATTAAAAGTTTTTAAATATTGACTATTTTTGATATGAATTTTTATTAAAATAATCATCTCCTTTATATCTATTATCACTCGGATCTATAACTTCGATTTTTTCGTCAGAATGATTATAATTCGACATTGTTTTACCTCACTCTAGTTTTATTCAGATTCAAATTATAGAGTTTATCATAACAACTAAATAAAACAAATGCATGAATAAAATTTTATTTGTGTAGAGTTATTTAGAAGTCGAACGGTGATTAAATTACTTTACAAGAATGGGGTCTATACTTTGATTGTAATCGTTTTCCTACAAACTTTTATAATTTAACTTAGAAATTGAGTGAATTCACTTGCAATTTATAATACGTAATAGTAGTATTGCAAGTGTAAAGAGGTTAGATTTTGTCCCAGTCGGGACTTAAAAAGTCAAAGCTTAGTTATGATTGCCTCTCAGGTACCTTTGTTACAAAGATATAAGGAGGAAGGTAGTAGTGAAAGACTTAATTAAAGTTCAACAAAAGCTTATACCTGATCTTATTGATAAGATGTATAGACGCTTTTATATTTTATCTACTATCTCTCAAAATCAACCTGTAGGAAGACGAAGTCTAAGTGAACATATGGATATGACTGAGAGGGTTTTACGGTCGGAAACAGATATGTTAAAGAAGCAAGAATTAATTCGTGTCAAACCTACGGGAATGGAAATTACTAATGAAGGTACTGAAGTGTTAGCACAACTAGGTGAATACTTTAATGTTTATAGCGATGACCATAAATTGGCCAGTGCTATCAAAGATAAATTTCATATTAAAGATGTACATGTCATTCCGGGAGATTCCGATTCTAATCGAACTGTAAAACGTGAAATGGGTCAACAAGCTGGGCAACTTTTAGAAGGTATACTTTATGAAGATGCTATTGTGTCTGTAACTGGTGGTTCAACAATGGCGTGCGTGAGTGAGTCGATACATTTATTACCGTTTAACGTATTCTTTGTTCCAGCTAGAGGTGGACTTGGAGAGAATGTTGTTTATCAAGCGAATACAATCGCTTCGAGTATGGCCCAACAAGCTGGTGGCTATTATACAACACTCTATGTTCCAGACAACGTGAGTGAGTCCACATACGATACGTTAATGTTGGAACCTTCTGTCATGCATACACTAGATAAAATCAAGCAAGCTAATATAACAATACACGGCATTGGTGATGCGCTGAAGATGGCGCATCGACGTCAATCATCTCAAGATGTGATTGATAACCTTCAACATCATCAAGCCGTTGGAGAAGCTTTTGGATATTATTTTGATGCTCAGGGTCAAATAGTTCATAAGGTCAAAACGATTGGCCTTCAGCTAGAGGATCTTGAGAACAAAGACTTTATCTTTGCGGTTGCTGGTGGACAATCAAAAGGAGAAGCTATTAAAGCTTATCTTTCAATTGCACCGGAAAACACTGTATTGATTACAGATGAAGCCGCAGCAAAAGTCATTTTACAATAGTAATAAAAAGTTTAATACTTTTTAAATATCATTTTAAAGGAGGCCATTATAATGGCAATTAAAGTAGCAATTAATGGTTTTGGTAGAATTGGTCGTTTAGCATTCAGAAGAATTCAAGATGTAGAAGGTCTTGAAGTAGTTGCAGTTAACGACTTAACAGATGACGATATGTTAGCTCATTTATTAAAATACGATACTATGCAAGGTCGTTTCACTGGAGAAGTTGAAGTTATCGAAGGTGGATTCCGTGTGAACGGTAAAGAAATTAAATCATTCGATGAACCAGATGCTGGTAAATTACCTTGGGGCGATTTAGATATCGACGTAGTATTAGAATGTACTGGTTTCTATACTGATAAAGAAAAAGCACAAGCTCACATCGATGCAGGTGCTAAAAAAGTATTAATCTCAGCTCCAGCTAAAGGTGATGTAAAAACAATCGTATTCAACACTAACCATGATACATTAGATGGTTCAGAAACAGTTGTTTCAGGTGCTTCTTGTACTACTAACTCATTAGCACCAGTTGCAAAAGTTTTAAGTGACGAATTCGGTTTAGTTGAAGGTTTCATGACTACAATTCATGCTTACACTGGTGACCAAAATACACAAGACGCACCTCACAGAAAAGGTGACAAACGTCGTGCACGTGCAGCAGCAGAAAATATTATCCCTAACTCAACAGGTGCTGCTAAAGCTATCGGTAAAGTTATTCCAGAAATCGATGGTAAATTAGACGGTGGAGCACAACGTGTTCCAGTTGCTACTGGTTCTTTAACTGAATTAACTGTAGTATTAGACAAACAAGATGTAACTGTTGACCAAGTTAACAGTGCTATGAAACAAGCTTCTGACGAATCATTCGGTTACACTGAAGACGAAATCGTATCTTCTGATATTGTTGGTATGACTTACGGTTCATTATTCGATGCGACTCAAACTCGTGTTATGACTGTTGGAGATCGTCAATTAGTTAAAGTTGCAGCTTGGTACGACAATGAAATGTCTTACACTGCTCAATTAGTACGTACATTAGCTCACTTAGCTGAACTTTCTAAATAATTGAAGCTTAACGGATAAGCACGTTATTTAAAGTTATAGCGTGAAGAGTGTAAAGCTCTTCTACACGTTCATAATTTGACTAGTGCTCTGTACTGTTTAATTAGATATATAAGCTTATGAGTAAGCGGGGAGCACATACGCTTCTCCGCTTATTTTTATATAAAGTTTTCCTATACGAAGGAGGAAATAGATAATGGCTAAAAAAATCGTTTCAGACTTAGATTTAAAAGGTAAAGTTGTTCTTGAGCGCGCTGATTTTAACGTTCCAATTAAAGATGGTGAAATCACTAATGACAACAGAATTGTTCAAGCATTACCAACAATCAAATATATTATTGAACAAGGTGGTAAATTAGTTTTATTCTCTCACTTAGGTAAAGTTAAAGAAGAAAGTGATAAAGAAGGACTTTCACTTAAGCCTGTTGCTGAAAACTTATCTAAGAAATTAGGTAAAGAAGTTATATTCGTTCCTGAAACACGTGGCGAAAAACTTGAAACAGCAATTGAAAACTTAAATGAAGGCGATGTTTTATTAGTTGAAAATACACGTTTCGAAGATTTAGATGGTAAAAAAGAATCTAAAAATGATCCTGAATTAGGTAAATATTGGGCGTCATTAGGTGATGTATTTGTTAATGATGCATTTGGTACAGCGCACCGTGAACATGCGTCAAACGTAGGTATTTCTACTCATCTAGAAACAGCAGCTGGTTACTTAATGGAAAAAGAAATTAAATTTATTGGTGGCGTAGTAAATAATCCACAAAAACCAGTAGTTGCTATTTTAGGTGGCGCTAAAGTTTCAGATAAAATTAATGTTATCAAAAATTTAGTTAATATCGCAGATAAAATCTTAATCGGTGGCGGTATGGCTTATACATTTATTAAAGCGCAAGGTAAGGAAATAGGTCTTTCATTATTGGAAGAAGACAAAATTGATTTTGCTAAAGACTTGTTAGAGAATAATGGCGATCAAATAGTATTACCTGTAGATTGTAAAATCGCTAAAGAATTTTCTAATGATGCAAAAATCACAGAAGTATCTATCAATGAAATCCCTTCAGATCAAGAAGCAATGGATATTGGACCTAAAACAGTAGAATTATTTAATAAAGAATTACAAGGTGCACATACTGTAGTATGGAATGGACCTATGGGTGTATTCGAATTTAGTAATTTTGCTAAAGGTACAATCGGTGTATGTGAGTCTATTGCTAAATTGGAAGACGCTACTACTATTATTGGTGGTGGTGACTCTGCCGCAGCAGCAATTTCATTAGGTTTCGAAGATGACTTTACACACATCTCTACTGGTGGAGGAGCATCATTAGAATACTTAGAAGGTAAAGAATTACCTGGTATAAAAGCTATTAATGATAAATAAGTTTTTAAATACTTTGATGTGGGAATAAAACAACAGAAAGTCATTTTTGCTTTCAACGTTTATTTCGAAATAAGCAAGTATTTGGATAAAAGCTTACAAATTTAACACTAAAAATTAAGGAGTGTAATGAATGAGAACACCAATTATAGCCGGAAACTGGAAAATGAATAAAACAGTTCAAGAAGCTAAAGACTTTGTAAACGAATTACCAACATTACCTGATCCTAAAGAAGTAGAATCAGTTATTTGTGCACCAACAATCCAATTAGACGCTTTAGTAACAGCTGTTAAAGATGGTAAAGCAAAAGGGTTAAAAATTGGAGCACAAAACGCTTACTTTGAAGAAAGCGGTGCTTATACTGGAGAAACTTCACCAGTTGCATTATCTGAATTAGGTGTTAAATATGTAGTGATTGGTCACTCAGAGCGTCGTGACTATTTCCACGAAACTGACGAAGAAGTAAACAAAAAAGCGCATGCTATCTTCAATCACGGTATGACACCTATTATTTGTGTAGGTGAATCTGATGAAGAACGTGAAGCTGGTAAAGCAAATGAAATCGTAGGCAACCAAGTGAAAAAAGCTGTCGAAGGTTTATCAGATGATCAACTTAAAGAAGTTGTTATTGCATATGAACCAATTTGGGCTATCGGTACTGGTAAGTCATCTACATCTGAAGATGCAAATGAAATGTGTGCTCACGTACGTCAAACATTAGCTGACTTATCTAGTCAAGAGGTTGCTGACGCTACACGTATTCAATATGGTGGTAGTGTTAAACCTAATAACATTAAAGAATATATGGCTCAATCAGATATCGATGGTGCTCTAGTAGGTGGCGCATCATTAAAAGTTGAAGATTTCGTACAATTGTTAGAAGGTGCAAAATAATTATGGCAAAACAACCAACTGCCTTAATCATCTTAGATGGTTTTGCAAATCGTGAAAGTGAACATGGCAATGCAGTTAAGCAAGCACATAAACCTAATTTTGATCGATATTATGAAAAATATCCTACAACACAAATAGAAGCTAGTGGCTTAGATGTAGGTCTTCCTGAAGGTCAAATGGGTAACTCTGAAGTAGGACATATGAATATTGGTGCAGGACGCATCGTATATCAAAGTTTAACTCGTATTAATAAATCGATTGAAGACGGAGAATTCTTTGATAACACTGTATTAAATAACGCTGTTAAACATGTTAAAGACAATGGCTCTGCGCTTCATGTATTCGGATTGCTTTCTGATGGTGGTGTACACAGTCATTATAAGCATCTATTTGCTATTTTAGAATTAGCTAAAAAGCAAGGAATAGATAAAGTATATGTCCACGCATTTTTAGATGGTCGTGATGTTGATCAAAAATCTGCTTTGAAATATATAGAGGAAACTGAAGATAAATTTAAAGAATTAGGTGTAGGTCAATTCGCTTCTGTTTCAGGACGTTATTATGCAATGGACCGTGACAAGCGTTGGGATCGTGAGGAACGTGCCTATAATGCTATTCGTAACTTTGAAGGCCCTACATTTACTTCAGCTAAAGCAGGCGTTGAAGCTAATTATAAAAATGATGTGACTGATGAATTCGTCGAACCGTTTATAGTTGAAGGCCAAAATGATGGTGTGAACGACGGTGACGCAGTAATCTTTTATAATTTCCGTCCAGATAGAGCAGCTCAACTTTCAGAAATCTTTACTAATAAAGCGTTTGATGGATTTAAAGTTGAACAAGTAGACAACTTATTCTACGCTACATTCACGAAATATAATGACAATGTAGATGCTGAAATTGTATTTGAAAAAGTTGACTTAAATAATACAATCGGTGAAGTTGCTCAAGATAATGGCTTGAAACAATTACGTATTGCTGAAACTGAAAAGTATCCACATGTAACATACTTTATGAGTGGTGGACGAAATGAAGAGTTTGAAGGAGAACGTCGTAGACTTATCGACTCTCCTAAAGTAGCGACTTATGATTTGAAACCTGAGATGAGTGCATATGAAGTTAAAGATGCATTATTAGAAGAGTTAGACAAAGGTGACTTAGATTTAATTCTATTGAACTTTGCTAACCCAGATATGGTTGGACATAGTGGTATGCTAGAACCAACAATTAAAGCAATCGAAGCAGTAGATGAGTGTCTTGGTGAAGTCGTTGACAAAATTATTGATATGGGTGGTCATGCCATCATCACTGCAGATCACGGTAACTCAGATCAAGTATTAACTGATGACGACCAACCTATGACGACACACACAACTAATCCTGTTCCAGTTATTGTAACTAAAGACGGTGTTACATTAAGAGAAACTGGACGTTTAGGTGATTTAGCGCCGACATTATTAGATTTATTAAATGTTAAGCAACCATCTGAAATGACAGGTGAATCACTGATTAAACATTAGTACAGATGCATTAAGATTAAGAATTTACAGCAACGTATAGATGTTCAAATTTTCTTGGTTTTATATGTATTATCATTTTATAAAAGTTTAGAAAAAGGCTATAATAGTCATATAATATAATTAAAGGAGATATTAAACATGCCAATTATTACAGATGTTTACGCTCGCGAAGTCTTAGACTCACGTGGTAACCCAACAGTTGAAGTTGAAGTATTAACTGAAAGCGGTGCTTTCGGACGTGCATTAGTACCTTCTGGTGCTTCTACTGGTGAACATGAAGCAGTTGAATTACGTGATGGAGATAAATCACGTTATTTAGGTAAAGGTGTGACTAAAGCGGTAGAAAATGTTAACGAAATGATCGCACCAGAAATCGTTGAAGGTGAATTTTCAGTTTTAGATCAAGTATCTATTGATAAAATGATGATTCAATTAGACGGTACACACAACAAAGGTAAATTAGGTGCAAATGCTATTTTAGGTGTTTCTATTGCCGTAGCTCGTGCAGCTGCTGACTTATTAGGTCAACCATTATATAAATATTTAGGTGGATTTAATGGTAAACAATTGCCAGTACCTATGATGAATATTGTTAATGGTGGTTCTCACTCAGATGCACCAATTGCTTTCCAAGAGTTCATGATTTTACCTGTAGGTGCTGAATCATTCAAAGAATCATTACGTTGGGGTGCGGAAATCTTCCATAACCTTAAATCAATCTTAAGTGAACGCGGTTTAGAAACTGCAGTAGGTGATGAAGGTGGTTTCGCTCCTAGATTTGAAGGCACTGAAGACGCTGTAGAAACTATTATTAAAGCTATCGAAAAAGCAGGATACAAACCAGGTGAAGATGTATTCTTAGGATTTGACTGTGCTTCTTCTGAATTCTATGAAAATGGTGTTTATGATTACACTAAATTCGAAGGTGAACACGGTGCTAAACGTAGTGCAGCAGAGCAAGTTGACTACTTAGAAGAATTAATTGGTAAATATCCAATCATCACTATTGAAGATGGTATGGATGAAAACGATTGGGAAGGTTGGAAACAATTAACTGATCGTATCGGTGATAAAGTTCAATTAGTTGGTGATGATTTATTCGTAACTAACACTGAAATTTTATCTAAAGGTATCGAACAAGGTATTGGTAACTCAATCTTAATCAAAGTAAACCAAATCGGTACATTAACTGAAACATTCGATGCTATTGAAATGGCTCAAAAAGCTGGATATACTGCGGTTGTATCTCACCGTTCTGGTGAAACTGAAGATACTACAATTGCTGATATCGCAGTTGCTACAAATGCAGGCCAAATTAAAACAGGTTCATTATCTAGAACTGACCGTATTGCTAAATACAATCAATTATTACGTATTGAAGATGAATTATACGAAACAGCTAAATTTGAAGGAATTAAATCTTTCTACAATTTAGATAAATAATATCTCTTTAATTTTTATAAGAGCTCACGCTTATTATTTAATATCTTAATTGAATTGTCCGTTGCAGAGTTGAGGCTGCAACGGGCTTTTTTAGTTAAGTACATTTTAAATTATTAATGTAAACTGATATAATGATGTGAGTAATTTTGTAAAAGGAGTACAATTATGACAGACTCAAATGCTAAAGAAATAAGAACTGGACGTTTAATTGCGATAAGTTCATTAGTGTTTTGTATTTTACTTATCATACACCACTTTATTGTATTAGATGAATCAACAGCTAAATCAATTTTATCTTTAGCTGGTCAAAAAACATCAGATACAGCAGTGAAAAATATTTTAAATAGTGACCGATACACTGGCATTATGTATATTTTAGCTTATTTAGCAGGTACTGTTGCTTTCTGGAATCGCCATCCATATTTATGGTGGTTTATGTTTGCCGTATATATTTCTAATGCACTATTTACACTCGTAAATCTTTACTTATTTATTCAAGGTATTTTAGATGTAAAAAATGTACTTGCAGTTTTACCAATTTTAATTGTAGTGATTGGATCTATTATTCTAGCAATTTATATGCTAGTTGTTTCTATTACGCGTAAAAGTACTTTCAATAGATAGAAGTTTGATTACATCAATAAAGATGTGTTATAATTTCTTTCGTATATAATGAACGGAGGACAATTTTTATGCATACATTAATCATCGTTTTATTAATTATAGATTGTATTGCATTAGTGACTGTTGTATTACTCCAAGAAGGTAAAAGTAATGGACTTTCAGGTGCTATTAGTGGTGGCGCTGAACAATTGTTTGGTAAACAAAAACAACGTGGCGTCGATTTATTCTTGCATAGATTAACAATAATTTTAGCTATTTTATTCTTTGTACTTATGTTCTGTATTAGTTACTTAGGTATGTAGAGAATATTATATTTGTTTTAATGAAGTAAATGAATCTTAACCAAGACTGATAAATGATAGGGCAAATTAATCACATTTGCTATTAAGTATTATCAGCCTGAGTCCGACGATGTACTTGTCGGACTTTTTTATTTTATAATTGAGACAACCATGTTTTTAAATCATAAATAAAAGGGAATAATGATTTATCAAGTCAATTTGATAATAATGAAGAGATTTTTAAATATATGAAATAAAATGAAAGACTTAACTTATTTAGGATAAATTGAGTACTTACCATAAGGGAGAGGGATTTTAATCATGCAAATTAAACTACCAAAACCATTCTTTTTTGAAGAAGGGAAACGTGCAGTGTTACTTCTTCACGGCTTTACAGGTAACTCTGCTGATGTAAGACAACTTGGGCGTTATCTTCAAAAAAAGGGTTATACATCTTATGCTCCACAATATGAAGGACATGCAGCGCCCCCAGAAGAAATATTAAAATCTAGCCCTTTTGTTTGGTTTAAAGATGTTTTAGATGGTTATGATTATTTAGTAGACCAAGGTTACGAAGAAATAGCAGTAGCTGGTTTATCATTAGGTGGCGCCTTCGCATTAAAACTAAGTTTAAATCGTGACGTGAAGGGGATTATAACTATGTGTGCACCTATGGAGAATAAAACAGAAGGTTCGATTTATGAAGGTTTTCTTGAATATGCACGTAACTTTAAAAAATATGAAGGTAAAGATCAACAAACGATTGATCAAGAAATGGAACAATTTCATCCAACTGAAACCCTGAGAGAACTGAGTGACACTCTAAATGGAGTTAAAGAACATGTCGATGAAGTAATTGATCCAATACTTGTCGTACAAGCAGAACAAGATACAATGATTGATCCTCAATCAGCAAATTATATATATAATCATGTCGATTCTGATGAAAAAGAAATCAAATGGTATCAACATTCAGGTCATGTGATTACCATTGATAAAGAAAAAGAGAAAGTCTTTGAAGATGTATATCAATTTTTAGAATCATTGGAATGGACAGAGTAAAAAATAAAGATGTAGGAGAGAAAGGAGGGGCATAATGAATTTAAAGCAATCCATCGAAGAAATGATTAAACAACCTGACTATGAACCCATGTCAGTATCTGACTTTCAAGATGCGTTAGGTTTAAATAGTGCCGACTCATTTAGAGATTTAATTAAAATACTCGTTGAATTAGAACAGTCTGGTTTAATTGAACGTACAAGAACAGACAGATATCAACGTAAACAATCCAACAAAACAAATTCAAAACTAATCAAAGGAACGTTAAGTCAAAATAAAAAAGGCTTTGCTTTCTTAAGACCTGAAGATGACGAGATGGATGATATTTTTATTCCACCAACTAAAATCAATAGAGCATTGGATGGAGATACCGTCATCGTGGAAATTCAAAAATCTCGTGGAGAACATAAAGGTAAAATTGAAGGTGAAGTAAAATCTATTGAAAAGCATTCAGTTACACAAGTTGTTGGAACGTATAGCGAAGCAAAGCATTTTGGTTTCGTATTACCGGATGACAAACGTATTATGCAAGATATCTTTATACCTAAAGGACAAAATTTAGGTGCTGTAGATGGGCATAAAGTATTAGTACAAATTACGAAGTATGCCGATAGTACTGACAATCCAGAAGGCCACGTTTCAGCAATATTAGGTCATAAAAATGATCCAGGTGTAGATATACTTTCCATCATTTATCAGCATGGAATAGAAATCGAGTTTCCAGATGATGTATTACAAGAAGCTGAAGAAGTACCGGATGTAATAGAACCATCTGAAATCGAAGGGCGTCGTGATTTAAGAGATGAATTAACAATCACTATAGATGGCGCAGATGCTAAAGATTTAGATGATGCCATTGCTGTAAAAAAATTAAAAAATGGCAACACCGAGCTTACAGTTAGTATTGCAGATGTAAGTTACTATGTAAAAGAAGGATCAGCTTTAGATAAAGAAGCATATGATCGTGCGACAAGTGTGTATCTTGTCGATCGAGTAATCCCGATGATTCCACACCGTCTAAGTAATGGAATATGCTCATTAAATCCGGAAGAAGATCGTTTAACTTTAAGTTGTCGAATGGAAATAAATGAACGAGGCGAAGTTGTAAAACATGAAATCTTTGATAGTGTAATACATTCAAACTACAGAATGACATATGATGCAGTTAACAAAATTATCACTGATCAAGATTCTGAAATACGTTCACAATATAAAGATTTAACACCTATGTTAGATTTAGCGCAAGATTTATCAAATAGATTAATTCGTATGCGCAAACGTCGTGGAGAAATTGATTTTGATATTAATGAAGCGAAAGTACTTGTGAATGACGAAGGTATTCCAACAGAAGTGCTAATGAGAGAACGTGGCGAAGGAGAACGTTTAATTGAATCATTCATGTTAGCAGCCAATGAAACAGTAGCTGAACACTTCAATAAATTGGAAGTACCATTTATTTATCGTGTTCATGAACAACCAAAATCTGACCGATTAAGACAGTTCTTCGACTTTATTACCAATTTCGGTATTATGATTAAAGGTACAGGTGAAGATATTCATCCAACAACATTACAAAGCATTCAAGAAGAAGTTGAAGGTAGACCAGAACAAATGGTTATTTCAACGATGATGTTACGTTCTATGCAACAAGCACATTATGATGATGTTAATTTAGGACATTTTGGTTTGTCTGCTGAGTACTATACTCACTTTACGTCTCCAATACGCCGTTATCCTGATTTAACAGTGCATAGATTAATTCGTAAATATTTAATAGAGAATTCCATGGATAAGAAAGAAATACGTCATTGGGAAGAGACGTTGCCAGAATTAGCCGAGCACACATCACAACGTGAACGCCGTGCCATTGAAGCAGAACGTGATACTGATGAATTGAAAAAAGCTGAGTATATGATTCAACATATTGGTGAAGAATTTGAAGGTATCATTAGCTCGGTTGCTAATTTTGGTATGTTTATAGAATTACCTAATACTATTGAGGGTATGGTTCATATCGCTAATATGACAGACGATTATTATCATTTTGATGAACGACAAATGGCACTAATCGGTGAACGTCAAGCAAAGGTCTTTCGCATTGGTGATACGGTCAAAGTTAAAGTGACACATGTTGATGTGGAAGAACGCATGATAGATTTCCAAATTGTTGGCATGCCATTACCTAAAAAGACATCCTCACAACGACCTGCTCGTGAGAAAACCATTCAAGCTAAAACACGTGGCAAGTCGTTAGACCATACTAAAAGCGATCGTAATGGTAAAGGTAAAAAGAAAAAACGTAAGCAACGTAAAGGTAAAAATGCACGTAAAAAAGATAAACAAGGTAATACGCATCACAAACCTTTTTATAAAGATAAAAATGTGAAGAAGAAATCGCGTCGAAAGAAAAAATAGTCAGCAAAGATGAGGTGAGTAATAGTGGCTAAGAAAAAATCAAAATCACCAGGTACGTTAGCTGAAAACCGTAAAGCAAGACATGACTACAATATTGAAGATACAATTGAAGCAGGTATTGCTTTAAGAGGTACTGAAATTAAATCCATACGTCGTGGTAGTGCCAATTTAAAAGATAGCTTTGCGCAAGTGAGACGAGGCGAAATGTACCTGAATAATATGCATATTGCACCATATGAAGAAGGGAACCGTTTTAATCATGACCCTTTACGTACACGTAAATTACTCTTGCACAAAAAAGAAATTCAAAAATTAGGTGAGCGTACACGAGAAATAGGTTATTCTATTATTCCGTTGAAGTTATATTTAAAACATGGTCAATATAAAGATATAATAGGGGTTGCTAGAGGTAAAAAGAAATACGACAAACGTCAAGCACTTAAAGAAAAAGCGGTAAAACGAGATATTGATCGCGCAGTTAAAGCCCGTTATTAAGCAATATCATTGCTTAATCGGGCCATCTTTGATATGATTGATTGCAGTGTCAAATTGTTTTATTGATGATTTAACCAAATATTTTGTTAGATTGATTTGAATTGAGGGGACGTTCTTGGATTCGACAGGGGTCCCCCGAGCTTATTAAGCGTGTCGGAGGGTTGGCTCCGTCATCAACACATTTCGGTTAAATATAACTGACAAATCAAACAATAATTTCGCAGTAGCTGCGTAATAGCCACTGCATCGCCTAACAGCATCTCCTACGTGCTGTTAACGCGATTCAACCCTAGTAGGATATGCTAAACACTGCCGCTTGAAGTCTGTTTAGATGAAATATAATCAAGCTAGTATCATGTTGGTTGTTTATTGCTTAGCATGATGCGAAAATTATCAATAAACTACACACGTAGAAAGATTTGTATCAGGACCTCTGGACGCGGGTTCGAATCCCGCCGTCTCCATTATTAAGCCTGCAACCCATGTGGTTGTAGATTTTTTATTTTTGGGTGCACAAAAAGTGCACAGCACATAAAAAAGAGGCTGGGACATAATTCCTAGCAAAATAGCCAGTAAATGAGTTTTTATAAATTCATTTACTGGCTTCTTTATTTACAATATTTCGTATTGTTGGCTCGCTTTTTTAGGGGACAGCTTAAGCCTGTAGTCTTCATCTTATCTTGTTCCATCAAGTTATTCAAAACTGACTGAGTCCGAAGATAAGATTCGTTAAATTGATCAGCTTCTTTTGCATTATTTTGATCAACCATTTCCAGCCATTTATTATTTCCAACTGTACTCGGATTAATTTCTTTTAAGGTAGTGTTTCTGTAAATAGCTGCATTTAAAATGTTATCTGGATTAATTTTAATTTCAATATCATTGGTACCTATATATATATCAGTGGTAATATCAGCAGATTCATATCGATCTGTTCAAGCATAAACAAAACAACCAGTTTAATTATCTACATTTCCTTTACTGTCTTTTTGGATATACTGCTATTGCTTGGAAGTCGTTAACTTTATCGATTCGCGAAGCTTGAATTTTAAAAATTTGATGAGTTCCATTTTGGGGTTCAATTGCTATCTTTTAATCTGATGGATGTATATTATAAACACTACTAGCTAGTTCGTGATATGTGTTATTTTTAGTATGAAGATTGTCTGTTATTTCACCTCAAAGGAATGATTATTTGAATAAAAAATAATTTTAATATTTATTATATTAAGTAGTATAGTAATAATATCTGGAGGGGTCTATTTAAAGATAAAACATGAAGAAAAAGAAAAATATTATGACAAACAAAAAGAAAGAATAATAATTTATATGAAGTACAATGTTAAAGGTTATAAAGAAATAAAGTTTGAGGAACATAAAGAAAATCCTTTAGATGGATTTGTTATTACAGGTTATATAAATAATGACAATACTAATACTTTTTCAGAACATATGTGGTCTAAAGATGATTGTCAATTTGAATATCTTTCATCATATAGTGATAAACTGGATAGAATGATGATAGAAAAACCAAAAACAGTTTCAGAAATAAAAAAAGAAGAGAAAAATAAACAAAATGAAAATTAAAACTCTAGTTTTATTAATACTAGTAATTGTAACAATACTTTTAAGTATCTATTTAAAAATGAAGTATGATGAAAAGAAAGTGGCAGAGGAAAAGTATTACAATCAACAAAAAGACAGAATAGAACTTTTTATGAAGTATAATGTTAAGGGTTATAAGAATACACATTTTACAAAAATTGAAAGAAATCCAATGGATGGTTATGATATTAGTGGATATGTAAATAGTGATAAAGATAAATCTTTTACTGCGGGTGTAAGATCTACAGAAGATTTTCAGTTTGATGGAGATATAACAAGTTCTAATAATCTTGAAGTATTGTATCATAACAATATAAAGTCCGTTTCAGAAATAAAAAAGGAACAATCTAAAAATGAAGCGAATAAAAATTGAATGAGGCTGGGAATTATGTCCCAGCCTCTTC
>ERZ1464571.47-NODE-47-length-14076-cov-6.812638_pt1 | contig 14076 bp, 20 predicted proteins | sample MGYA00563956_ERZ1464571 | MGnify/ENA primary metagenome ERZ1464571 (study PRJEB39283, sample SAMN07833129) | human skin metagenome | isolation source: Scalp | host: Homo sapiens | place: India: Bengaluru | collected 2015-06-26 ...
TTAATAGCTTACCCGACGCCGTTTTTCTTGTTTGTGATACCCTAATAACATCATCTTAATTACACTGATCTAAAGGATAAGATATATCAACTGAGGGATTTAAAGTTAATGTTAAAATCATTGGACATCTTCCTTAATCGTGATATTCACCTTTATTCCATTTTTCTAAGAACTCGTCGAAGAAATGTGGATCAGCTTGGTCATTGTTATGTGCTTCTAAATGATTGATTTTAGCAATTAATTTTTTATTTTCTTCAGTAGGTTTGTACTCTGCCTCAATGAATGCATCAACGATGTCGAAAATAAATAATTCGCCTGCTACTTTACCGCCAAAACTTACAACATTGGCGTTTAACTCTTCTTTAGAATAAAGCGCTGATGTCATATCTCTAACTAAAGCAGTTCTAACACCTGGTACTTTATTTGCAGCGTTACTAATTCCTACACCAGTACCACAAATACATACACCTAAATCTGCTTCACCACTCGCAACTTTTTCTCCTACCTTTTTTCCATAAATCGGATAATGTGTACGTGTGAAATCATAAGTTCCAACATCTATCACTTCATGTCCCTGTGATTTTAAGTGTTGTGAAACTTCCATTTTTGTATCAGTAACAATATGATCGCAACCTATTGCAATTTTCATTTTTATTCCTCCTATTAACACATTTTATTTAACATATCTACGCGGATTTGATGACGTCCACCATCATAATGACCATTGACAAATTCTTTTGCGACATTTTTAGCAAGCGTATCTCCAACAATTTCAGCTCCCATAGTAATCATGCGTGCATTATTATGGCTACGTGTCATGTAAGCTGAACGCTCATCTGAAACCTCAGCCGCAATCATTCCCTTAATTTTAGTTGCTACAATAAAACTACCTGCACCATAGGCATCTATAGCAATACCTAGATTGTCCTCGGACTTTTGAACTTCTTTAGCTACAGAGACTGTTGAATCAACAAAGTCTAAATCTTTTCCTTCTGTAACATCTAAAACATCATAATCGTTGTCTTCCAAATAAGCTTTAATTAATTCTTTTAAGCGTTTGCCATCTACATCTGAACCAATAATAATCGTCATAATAAGTCTCCTTTTTTGAATTAAGGTGATTAAACACATGTGTTTTTGAAAAAGCGCTTTCAAATCTTTACACCTAAATTATAAACATATTTAAACAAATAATCAACACATATCAAACAATTTTCGCGCATTTTTGTTTGATAAATGTTTATTTAAAACGAAATTGCTGTTTTTCTCTATGCGAAATGTTTATTTAAACAAAAAAAGTAGCAATAAATTTTAAAATTTTATTGCTACTTTTACTTAAACTACTTATTTAATTTTAAAATTCTTATCAACTGATTTTATTGCTTAATAATAATGTTTAATTGACATTATTATGATGCCTAAATATATTTATATTCACTTTAAAAGCAATATGATAACGACTTTAGCTAATAACCTCAACATATGATTCTATTTTTTCTTTCTTTTCCAAGTCATTATTATCTGTTAAAACTGCATTGAGTTCACGAAGCTCACAAAATGATGAAAAATCATCCTTACCAATTTTTGAAGAGTCAATCAGTAAATATTTTTCCAACGAATGTCTAAGTGCAATTTGTTGTGTATAAGCCTCTTCTATTGAGGATGTCATAGCTAGACCATCTTTAACACCATTACTACTAAAAAACATTTTACTAAATCTTAGTTGACTTAATAACTGATTTGTCATCTCACCTACAAATGCTTCAGTTAAATCACGCATTTCCCCGCCTAATAAATAGACTCTGAAATGTAACGTTTGCTTTTTTATTAATATATTAAATACTGGTAAACAATTAGTAATAATTGTTAATGAATAATGATTTATTTCTTCAGCTAATTTTTGAACTGTAGTACCAGGACCTAAGAAAATTGTATCTCCATCTTCAATTAAATCTACTGCATTCTTTGCTATAAATCGTTTTTCTTCAATAAAACGTGTATGTTTTTCTTGATGCGACATTTCTTTATATTGGAAAGCTGAATTACTACGAGCACCACCATGTATTTTAGTGAGAACACCTTTTTCTTCAAGCTCTGCGAGATCACGGCGCACAGTCATATCTGACACGTTTAGATCTTCGACGATTTCATTTGTTCTTACAGAACCTCGTTTATTTACTAATTTTGTGATTTCATCTAACCTATCATATTTGTTCATTGATTTATTCACTTCCTATAATTACTATATATCATAATATTGAAACAGATTCATTATTTTAGAAGTTTATCATTTACTACTTTACGAATTTAAAATTTATATTGTATTTTTCAATATCAACTTTTACTTTTTATATGATTATTTTGATTTTCAAAAATACTACCGACTTTCATTAAAAAGTTAGAAATATCTTCTATCATCACTTTAAATCATAACATGAATTCTTTAATATTAAATTATATTGTAGTTGATAATAAATAAGTACTTACATAATATCTATGATAATGAGGTGAAAACAAATGAAAAAATCAGATATTCAACAGTTAAAAGATATCGTAAACAACTCTAATCAAATTGTTTTCTTTACAGGAGCTGGTGTTTCAGTTGCAAGCGGAATTCCAGATTTTCGCTCAATGGGTGGCTTGTATGATGAAATATCAAAAGATGGACAGTCTCCAGAGTATTTGCTTAGCATTGATCATTTACATGATAATAAAGAAAGTTTTATAAACTTTTATCATGAAAGACTTTTAATTGCCGATAAAAAACCTAATATTGTTCATCAATGGATAGCACAACTGGAAAATCAGCAAAAATCACTTGGCGTCATCACTCAAAATATAGATGGTTTACACGAAGATGCAGGTAGTCACAATATCGATGAGCTACATGGTACACTTAATCGCTTTTATTGTATTAACTGTTATGAGGAGTACTCAAAATCATATGTCATGACACATCATCTCAAATATTGTGAAAAATGTGGTAACGTCATCAGACCTGATATTGTTTTATACGGCGAGATGTTAAATCAAAAAACAGTCTTCAAGGCATTAGATAAAATTCAACATGCAGATACACTCATCGTATTAGGTTCATCACTTGTTGTACAGCCTGCTGCTGGTTTTGTATCAGAATTTAAAGGTGACAATCTAGTTATCATCAATAGAGATGCAACTCCATATGATCATACAGCTAGCTTAGTTATACACGATGATATGACTAATGTTATAGAAGAAATTTTAAATAGTAATAGTTAAGTAACATAGAAGTCAAATAAAATTCAAAATATCCTACTCATGCTCCAAAATCAAATACGTCAAGTTCGTAAAATTTCTTGATGAAACTTTCTTAATTTTAGGGCATAGCATAGTATTGAAAAAGCTTGAATATGGTGCTTTTTAATTGAATAATCTAAATCCTACACAACAATAAGGACTGGGGCATCTAATTGTCTCAGTCTTCAATTATAAAAAAAACACTTCCCAATAAACGGGAAGTGTAAATGTTGTTCGCCAAAAATTAACGTTTTGAGAATTGTGGAGAACGACGTGCTTTTTTAAGACCTGGTTTTTTACGTTCTTTCATACGTGGGTCACGAGTAAGTAATCCAGCGCGTTTTAAAGAACCTCTGTATTCAGGATCTGCTTCTAATAAAGCACGTGCAATTCCATGTCGGATTGCTTGAGCTTGTCCAGTAAATCCGCCACCGTGTACGTTAACTAAAACATCATAGTTACCTTTAGTTTCTGTAACATCAAATGGTTGATTTAAGTCTAAAATTAATGATTCGAATGGTAAGTAGTCACGTACATCACGTTCGTTAACAGTAATGTTACCTTCGCCAGGTACTAAACGTACACGTGCTACTGAGTTTTTACGACGGCCTGTGCCTTTATATTCAACTTGTGCCAATGTAATTTCCTCCTTCTAATTAACCACGTAACTCGTAGTTTTCTGGTTGTTGTGCAGCGTGTGGATGTTCAGCGCCACCATATACAAATAATTTTTTACCTTGTTTTTCACCTAAGCGTGTACTTGGTAACATACCTTTTATTGAAGTTTCTAATAAACGTTCAGGATTTGTTCTTTTTAATTCACCAGCAGAGATTGATTTTAAACCACCTGGGTGATTTGAATGACGGTAGTACATTTTGTCTTGTTCTTTGTTACCAGTGAATTCAATTTTAGATGCATTAATGATAATTACATAATCACCAGTATCAACGTGTGGTGTATAAGTTACTTTATTTTTACCGCGTAATATAGCAGCTACTTCTGATGATAAACGACCTAATGTTTGGCCTTCAGCATCAATAACATACCATTTGCGCTCAATGTTTGATTCATTTGCCATAAATGTTTGACGCATAATAATTGTCCTCCTAAAAATAAATGCTTCGTTCATTAATTGCAGTACGAATAAATCACATTCGAACCTATGTTTATTGCACTAACAACTATCATTATTGTTACGATTTAAAAGCGTAAGATTTCATTTATTTCATTAACTGTTGTTCTGCTTTGCTTATATATCTTGTAACACAATAAGTTTCCGGGGCTTATCGTGGGGTGATATAAAACAATACCGTTAATAAACATATAATAACACAGTACATATGTCAATCACAATAAATGTATATCCAACGATTTTTTGTAGTGTATTTTTATATCTTTTCCATATTCTTGTATCAATTCTTCTGGGCTTAAATAAATCTTTTCTAAATATAATCCATCAGGTGGAGCTGTGAGAGGCACATTATTTCTATTTTTGTCCTCTAAGAGTTTAGGAACGTCATTAGGTTCACGCTTTCCTTTTCCTACTTCAATTAAGAAAGCTACCAATACACGAACCATATTATAAAGGAATCCAGAACCAGTTACGACGTAATCAAACCCTTCTTTAGTAGCAACAATTTCACTCTGATATAGTGTTCTTACTTTGCTTTCAACTTCTGTTTTCTGTGAACAAAAACCGGTAAAATCATGTGTGCCTATAAATTCTTGCGCAGCTTTGTTCATTTTATCATAGTCTAATGTTTCATAAACAAAAGTTTCAGTACCACTCTTAAAAGGATTTCGATGATTACCTTGATAAACTTTGTAACGATAGCGTTTGCCTACGCAGTCATAACGACAATGAAAATACTCGTCGACATTTCGTACATTTTTAACGTAAATATCATCTGGTAAAGCTCGATTCATCGCATATTGCCATTGTTTGTTATCAATATTCAATTCGGTATCGAAATGAAAGAATTGCTGATACGCATGCACACCCCTGTCTGTTCTGCTTGAAGGATGAATTCGTACATGATGTTTATGCATTCGTTTAAGAATCTTTTCAAATTGTTGTTGAACAGTTCGTCCTTGTTGCTGAATTTGAAAACCTAAAAATTGGTTACCTTGATAAGCAATTTCAACTAATATACGCAATATTTACACTCCTGAAAATTTTAAAATAAATAATATAGTAGCGATAGGTATTAAAAGTAAGACTGTTAATGTGTCTTTATATTGCCAATGTAATAACCTATAGCTTGTTCGTTTGATGTTAATATCATAACCTCTGACTTCCATTGCTATAGCTAGTTCTTCTGCTCTTTGAAAGGCAGAAATAAATAATGGAATCATAATGGGTATAAAAGCTCTAATTCGTGTTATTAAACTTCCTGAACTTATTTCTGATCCTCTAGATTTTTGAGCAAGTATAATTTTTTCTAATTCATCCATTAACGTTGGTATAAACCTTAGAGCAATAGACATCATCATACTTAATTGATGTACTGGTACTTTAATCACTTTAAGAGGTGCAAATAATTTTTCAAAAGCATCTGTTAAATCAATCGGACTAGTCGAAAGTGTCATGATTGTTGCAATCATAACTATAAAAATCAATCGTAGTGATATATAAATTCCTTCCATAACACCATTTGATTCAATAGTGATAAATTTCCATTGAAATAATACGATACCTCCATTAGTAAATAACACATGCATAGAAAAAGTGAAAACCAAGAAGAAAAAGATAGGTGTTAATCCTTTAATTAAAAACCAAAAAGGAATGCGTGCTAACTTAATAAATAATATTATAAAAAGAAACAACCATGCATATGTACCTAGTGAATGACAGAAAAAAATTAAAATAATAAAGAAAAAGACAAATATTAACTTAGCTCTAGGATCAAGCTGATGAATAATTGATTGCATAGGAAGATATCGTCCAATGATTAATTTATTCTTCATGATGCCACTCCTTATACAACTTCACAAATTCTTCTTCATTCATGGCAAGCTTTGGAAATAACATATTATATTTTTTTCGATATCTTTCTGTAATTTCACTACTTTAGGCAACTCTATATGCCACTTTAATAATTGCGTTTTTTTATTAAATAAATTTCTAGGATTTGATTTTTCTACTATCGTCCCTTTATTCATTACTACAACTTCATCTGAATAACGTGCTACATCATCCATATCATGTGAAACAAGAATAATCGTTTTATTTTCTTCTATTTGTATTTTCTTTATTAAAGACATGACTTGGTGTTTACTATTTGGGTCTAACCCAGCAGTCGGTTCATCTAGAATAATTACTTCTGGATCCATAGCCAAAATGGAAACAATGGCTATTTTTCTCATTTGTCCTCCCGACATTTGAAATGGAGAGGATGACATCACATTTCTTGAAAAGCCTAATTCAAGAAGAAGTTGAAAAGCTTTATCTTTAACATTTTTTAGGTTCATATTAAAATTTTTAGGTCCAAACTCAATTTCTTTTTCAACACTATCTTCAAATAATTGGGATTCTGGAAATTGAAATACTACACCTACTTCTTTTCTTATGTGACGTAAGTGCTTGTCTTTAGTTTTATTTGTAACTTCTAAACCATTAATGTTGACTGAACCTGTAGTGGGCTTTAATAAAGCATTCAAATGTTGAATCAAAGTGGATTTCCCACTTCCAGTTTGACCAATAATAGCATAATACTTGCCCTGTTCTAGAGTTAGTGAAACCTTTTTAATAGCTTCAAATTCATAAGGTGTCCCTTGTTGATAAATATAACTCACTTGATTAAATTGTATACTCATAATTTTTTAATCAACCCTTCATAAGTTACATAAGTTGAATCAAAACCTAAAAGTCGATTCATTTTCAAAGGAAATGGTAAGTCCAATCCAACCGATATTAGTGCATCTTCGCACTTAAAAATATCTTGAGGTGTTCCTTGTTTAAAAACAGTTCCTTTATTCAATACAATGATTTGATCAGCATGCATTGCTTCATCTAAATCATGAGTGATTGAAATAATTGTAACATGATTATTTACTTTAACTTCATTAACAAGGTTAAGTAAAGATGACTTTCCATGAGGATCTAGCATCGTTGTCGCTTCATCTAAAATCAGCACATCAGGATTAAGTGCAAGTACCCCAGCAATGGCAACACGTTGTTTCTGCCCTCCTGAAAGTGAATGGGGCTCATCATCGGCTTTATTTATCATATCTACTTCAGTTAAAACTTGATTAACTTTAGATACCATTTCTTTATAAGGAACAAGTTGGTTTTCAAGACCAAAAGCAACATCAAATTTAACTATAGAACCTACAAATTGATTATCTGGGTTTTGAAAAACAATTCCGATATGTTTCCTCACTTCTCGCTTATTTTGAGAGTCTACTGGTACATTTTGAAATAGAATTTGAACTTCACTTGGTTCTTCTATACCTACCATAAGTTTAGCAATAGTAGATTTTCCTGAACCATTGTGACCTACAATAGAAGTCCATTGTCCAGCTGGTATTGAGAATGAAACGCGATTTAATGTGAAAGCAGCGTCACTTTGATATTGAAATGATACATCTTTAAATTCAATGATAGGATTTGACCCATTCACATCAACCACTCCTAATATTTTTATATCACTAAACATTCTACAATAATTCAAATTGACTGTATATCAGATATGTATAATTTAATCATTTGTAATATGAATTATAAAAAAAGCTATAGTGTTATTAACTATAGCTTAAATAAAAAAGCGCGCACCCCATCAAATGTTGAGTTCACGCTTAAATAATTATTTAGTTGGATGGGGTACTCTGAGCTAGACAATATTTGTATGTGGCAAACATTATCGTTGCACTCATTTGCTTTATATATAAGTAGTAAATGTGTATTTATTAAGGTTAGACAACTAAGTTATAACTTGTGTCTTAAAATTAGATTAAACTAATTCAATAATTACTGATTCAGCGCCGTCACCACGACGAGGGCCTACTTTAAGAATACGAGTCTTAACACCATGCCGTTCACGATAACGTTCAGCGATTTGACCAATTAAATTTTTAAGAGCAGATTGTGGTGAGTCATCTTAATATAAATTTTCAACATTACGTAAAGTTTTAGCAGCATTACGACGAGAAGCTAAATCACCTTTTTTACCAAGTGTGATCAATTTCTCTACTACACTACGAACTTCTTTAGCACGAGCTTCAGTTGTCTCGATACGTTCACTAACGATTAATGAAGTTGCTAAGTCACGTAACATTGGTGTACGTTGATCAGAAGGACGACCTAATTGTCTGTAACCCATGAGTTAACCTCCTTTATCAATCTTCTTTTCTTAATCCTAATCCTAAATCTTCTAATTTATATTTTACTTCTTCTAGAGATTTACGACCTAAATTACGCACTTTCATCATGTCAGCTTCAGATTTATCAGCTAACTCTTGTACAGAATTGATTCCTGCGCGTTTTAAGCAGTTATAAGAACGTACAGATAAGTCTAATTCTTCAATAGACATTTCAAGTACTTTTTCTTTTTGATCTTCTTCTTTTTCAATCATGATTTCAGCGTTTTGAGCCTCATCAGTTAGACTTACAAAGATATTCAAGTGTTCAGTCATTATTTTAGCTGCTAATGATACTGACTCTTGTGGTGTGATTGAACCATTTGTCCAAACATCTAAAGTTAATTTATCAAAATCACTACTTTGACCTACGCGTGTATTTTCAACTGTATAGTTTACACGTTCAACAGGTGAATATAGTGAATCAACAGGAATTACACCAATTGGTAAATCACTAGTATTATTTTGTTCAGCTAATGCGTAACCTCTACCCTTATTAGCAACAAGACGCACTTTAAGATGTCCACCTTTAGACACTGTTGCGATTTTAAGCTCTGGATTTAAAATCTCAACATCACTGTCGTGAGTAATGTCACTTGCAGTTACTTCGCCTTCATCTTTAACATCAATTTCTAAAGTTTTATCTTCTTCAGAGTAAATTTTTAATGCAAGTTTTTTAATGTTCATAATGATTGTTGAAACATCTTCTACTACATTATCTACTGCTGAAAATTCGTGTAAAACTCCTTCAATCTCGATGTACTTAACGGCTGCACCTGGTAATGAAGATAGTAGGATACGACGTAAGGAGTTTCCTAGTGTAGTACCATAGCCACGTTCAAGTGGTTCAACAACGAATTTACCGAATTTAGCATCTTCACTAACTTCAATTGTCTCAATTCTAGGTTTTTCAATTTCTATCATTTACAAATATCCTCCTTAAATACGTCGACTAGATTTAAACTTTTTGCTCAGTGACTTGTAACAATACATTTAAAAATTATACGCGACGACGTTTTGGTGGACGACAACCGTTGTGTGGTACTGGAGTAACGTCTCTGATTGCAGTTACTTCTAAACCTGCAGATTGTAGTGCACGGATAGCAGATTCACGGCCTGGACCAGGTCCTTTTACTGTTACTTCTACTGTTTTCAAGCCATGTTCCATAGCAGTTTTAGAAGCTGTTTCTGAAGCCATTTGAGCTGCAAATGGAGTTGATTTTTTAGATCCTTTGAATCCTAATGCACCAGCTGATGACCAAGATAATGATTTACCGAATTAATCTGTGATAGTTACGATAGTATTATTGAATGTTGAACGGATGTGAGCTACACCATTTTCAATATTCTTTTTCACTCTACGTTTACGAGATACTTGTTTACGTGCCATTAAATTTTGCCTCCTTTACCTATTATTTTTTCTTATTAGCTACTGTTTTAACTGGACCTTTACGTGTACGAGCATTGTTTTTAGTTTTTTGTCCACGAACTGGTAAGCCACGACGATGACGAATTCCACGGTATGATGAAATTTCCATTAAACGTTTAATGTTTAAGTTTTGTTCACGGCGTAAGTCACCTTCTACTTTGTAGCCATCTACAACTTCACGGATACGACCTAATTCATCGTCAGTTAAATCTTTAACGCGAGTATCTGCTGATACGTTAGCTTCTTCTACAATTTTGTTAGCAGTTGAAGTACCAATACCATATACGTATGTTAATGAGATAACAATGCGTTTTTCACGTGGAATATCCACTCCTGCAATACGTGCCATATTAATTTACACCTCTCTTTTATTAACCTTGTCTTTGTTTGTGTTTTGGATTATCACAAATTACCATTACTTTACCTTTACGTTTAATGACTTTGCATTTTTCGCATATTGGTTTTACTGATGGTCTTACTTTCATTTTTATACCTCCCTATATTATGGAGTGACGATTATTTATAACGATAAGTAATTCTACCGCGCGATAAATCATACGGAGACATCTCAACAGTTACTTTGTCGCCAGGTAGAATACGAATGTAATTCATTCTGATTTTACCACTTACGTGAGCTAAAATCTCATGACCATTTTCTAATTCTACTTTAAACATTGCGTTTGGTAAAGTATCTAGTACTGTACCTTCTAATTCAATTACATCTTGTTTAGCCATTGATTAACTTCCCCCTTTTTGCAATAGTAAGGTAATCGTCAATAGACAACTTAACGATACGAATCTATTCGTGATGGTTTAATATAAGTTCAACAAAAATACGGGAATTAAATATCGTTATTTGTCACTCATTCTATTAAATTTACTCTAATACTCACTGAAACATAGATCGTATAGTGTTGATCTATTATAAATGATCTAAGATATCAATGACATCGTTGGTTACTTCGTCAATATCTTTTGAACCATCAATGTTTTTCAAGACACCTTTGTTGTTGTAATATTCTAAAATAGGCTTAGATTGTTTAACATTAACGCTCAAACGATTAGATACTGTTTCTGGATTGTCATCTTCACGTTGATATAACTTTCCACCATCGATATCACATATACCATCAACCTTTGGAGGATTAAATACAAGATGATATGTTGTACCACATTTCTCACAGATACGACGACCTGTAAGACGATTCATTAATTCTTCCTCAGGAACTTCGATATTAATGACAGCATCAATTTCTCTATCAAGCTCAGACATAATTTGATTTAATGACTCAGCTTGATCTATAGTTCTTGGGAATCCATCTAACAAGAATCCTTTTTTTGCATCGTCTTCAGAAATTCTTTCTTTAACGATACCTACAGTAACTTCATCAGGAACTAATTCTCCACGATCCATATATGATTTAGCTTCTTTTCCTAAATCTGTTTCATCTTTAATCGCTTTTCTGAACATGTCACCAGTAGAAATATGTGGTATTGGGAATTTCTTAACAATTTCACTCGCCTGAGTCCCTTTACCTGCACCAGGTAAGCCCATTAAAATGATATTCATAAATGCCCTCCTACAAATTATCTACCACCAAAGCCTTTATATTCTTTTTGAGTGACTTGTGCTTCTAAAGTTTTCATAGTTTCAATAGCTACACCAATAACGATCAAAAGACTCGTACCACCAATTTGAATTGATTGTGGTAAGCCCATAAATTTAGTCGCAATTATAGGTAAAATAGCTATAGCTGCTAAGAAAATTGAACCAACAAATGTCAATCTATAAAGTACTTTAGTAATATATTTTTTTGTTTGTTCACCAGGTCTAATTCCTGGGACATAACTACCTTGCTTTTTAAGGTTATCTGCCATTTTTTCAGGATTAACTTGTACAAAAGCATAAAAATATGCAAATGCAATAATTAAAACTACATAAATAATCATTCCAATATTACTTGACGGGTTGGCAGTATCAGCAATATTCTGTGCCCATTCTGCTTTCGGGAAGAATAAAGTCAAAGTTCTTGGTAACAAGAAAAACGCCATCGCAAAGATAACTGGAATAACACCGGCAGAGTTAACTTTCAAAGGTAGATAAGTTGCTTGTGAACCTAATCGTTGAGCAGATTGTTTCTTTGCATATTGAATAGGTATTTTACGTTTAGCTTCAAGAACAAATATTGCGCCTACTGTTAGTAAAATCAAGGCTACTATCAATCCTAGTATTTTCAGCCAAGCAAGTGAAGTATCGTCTTGACCCACAAACACTGATTGTGCAAATTGTTCTAGACTCGAAGGTAAAGTTGATAATATACCTGCAAAGATGATAAGAGAAATACCGTTACCAACACCAAACTGTGTGATTTGGTCACCAAGCCAAATTAAGAAAGCTGTTCCCGCTGTTAATACAACTGCAATTAATAAATAACTCATAAGAGACTTTTCTATAATAAGTTGTCCTTTGAGATAGTTATTAAATTGGAAAGCCATACCTATAGATTGGATAAAAGCCAAAATTATAGCAAAATAACGAGTTACGTTATTAATTTTTCTTCTACCCATTTCACCTTGTTTTGCCCACTCTGTAAATTTAGGAACAATATCCATTTGCAGTAATTGCATGACGATGGATGCAGTGATATAAGGCATGATTCCCATCGCAAATATTGAGAAACGTTTCAAGGCACCGCCACCAAAAGTATTTAATAACTCAGTGGCACCTTGAGATCCCTGTGGATGATTGAAGGCTTCAGGATTAACTCCTGGAGCAGGAATATACGTTCCTATTTTAAAAATAACTAACATTGCTAGAGTGAAGAAAATCTTGTTTCGTACTTCTTTAGTTGTAAAGAAACGTACAAACGTTTGAAACATTAGATCACCTCGTGTGCTCCACCTTTTGCATGAATTGCGTCTGCTGCTGAAGCTGAGAATTTTTGAGCTGTCACTGATTATTTCGTGTCTAGTGTCCCGTTACCTTGTACTTTGATAACAGATTTTTCTTTCTTAACAACACCAGATTCTACTAATAAAGCTGGAGTAACTTCAGTACCATCTTCAAATTTATTGAGTTGGTCTAAGTTAACAATAGCATATTCTTTACGGTTAATGTTAGTGAAACCACGTTTAGGCAAACGACGGAATAAAGGTAATTGTCCACCTTCAAATCCTGGTCTTACTTTACCACCTGAACGTGCTTTTTGACCTTTTTGACCACGGCCACTTGTTTTACCGTTACCAGTTGCAGCACCACGACCTACACGGTTACGTACACGACGTGATCCTTCAGCTGCTTTTAACTCATGTAATTTCATTTCGGCACCTCCTTAATTATTTTTCTTCAATTGTTAATAAATGCTTAACTTTGTTGATTTGCCCACGAATTGCAGGGTTATCTTCAACAACTACTGAACTATTAGTCTTTTTAAGACCTAAAGCTTCAACAGTTTTACGTTGTGTTTCAGGACGACCAATAACACTACGAGTGAGGGTAATTTGTAATTTAGCCATAACTTATTTTCCCTCCTTAATTGTATAATTCTTCTACAGATTTGCCACGTAATTTAGCAACATCTTCTGCATTTTTTAAGTTTTGTAAACCGTTGATAGTCGCACGAACCATATTAATAGGAGTATTTGATCCTAAAGATTTACTTAAGATATCAGTAATTCCTGCTAACTCTAATACGGCACGAACTGGTCCACCAGCGATAACTCCTGTACCAGGTGCGGCTGGTTTCATAAATACGCTACCTGAGCCATATTGACCAGTTATAGTATGAGGAGTCGTACCTTCTACACGTGGAACAACTACTAAATCTTTTTTAGCTGCTTCAACAGCTTTTTTGATAGCTTCTGGTACCTCTTGCGCTTTACCAGTACCGAAACCTACACGACCATTTTTATCTCCAACAACCACTAATGCAGTGAAACGGAAACGACGACCACCTTTTACAACTTTAGCAACACGCGTAATCGTATCAAGGCCTTCTTGAAATTCTTTAGT
>ERZ1464571.52-NODE-52-length-13774-cov-7.335156_pt1 | contig 13774 bp, 18 predicted proteins | sample MGYA00563956_ERZ1464571 | MGnify/ENA primary metagenome ERZ1464571 (study PRJEB39283, sample SAMN07833129) | human skin metagenome | isolation source: Scalp | host: Homo sapiens | place: India: Bengaluru | collected 2015-06-26 ...
GGATATTCGCGAGAAGACGTCCGGCGAGTTCAGCTACGAGAACGTCATGCAGATTCCTGGTCTGACCAAGGTTGTTGTCAACATGGGTGTTGGCGCCGCTGCCCACGATGCAAAGCGCATCAACGGTGCAGTGAGCGACCTCACCGCCATCACCGGCCAGAAGCCGGAGATTCGTCGTGCCCGCAAGTCCATCGCTAACTTCAAACTGCGCGAAGGACAGGCCATTGGTGCCCGCGTCACCCTCCGTGGCGACTGTATGTGGGAATTCCTTGACCGTCTACTGACCACTGCTTTGCCGCGTATTCGCGACTTCCGTGGTCTCTCTGACCGCCAGTTCGACGGACACGGCAACTACACCTTCGGTCTTACCGAACAGTCCATGTTCCACGAGCTGGACGTTGATAAGATTGACTTCCCGCGTGGTATGGACATCACTGTCGTCACCACCGCGGTGAATGATGATGAGGGACGCGCACTCCTCCGCGAGCTGGGCTTCCCCTTCAAAAAGAAAAACAACAAATAAGTTGGGGCGCTGTGAGGCTGGATCCAGCTAGAACTGTGATCCAGTTGCGCAGAACCTTGCCGGAGTGGAAAACCACTTCGGTTCACGAATTACTTCGCAGAAGGCCCACGATGGGGCGGTATTCCGCGTCATGTTGTATGGGAACCACGGCGAGAAAGGTAGAAGATCGCTCATGTCGATGACCGATCCGATCGCAGATATGCTTACGCGTGTTCGTAATGCAAGTTCTGCATTCCACAGTGAGGTCGCAATGCCGGCCTCCAAACTCAAGATCAATATTGCTGAGATCTTGAAGAATGAGGGTTTCGTTGCAGACTACCGCGTTGAAGACGCCAAAGTCGGTAAGACTCTCACCATTGAGCTTAAGTACAACTCTTCCCGTGAGCCGGGCATTCTAGGACTGCGTCGCATTTCTAAGCCGGGTCTCCGTGTGTACGCCAAGTCTGATAACCTGCCGACCGTTCTAGGTGGTCTGGGTGTGGCTATTATCTCCACGTCCCAGGGACTGCTGACCGATCGTCAGGCAACCGAGAAGGGTGTAGGTGGGGAAGTCCTCGCCTACGTCTGGTAAGGAGGACTGGCACATGTCACGTATTGGTAAGAATCCCGTTGCTGTACCAGCAAACGTGGAAGTGAAAATTGATGGCCAGAACATTGAGGTAAAAGGCCCCAAGGGTTCCCTTTCCCTCACTGTTACTGAGCCGATGAAGGTATCCCGCAACGAAGACGGTGCTATCGTCGTCGAGCGTCCTGATGATGAGCGCGAAAACCGTGCACTGCACGGCCTTACCCGCAGCCTCATCAACAACATGGTTATTGGTGTTACCGAAGGCTACACCAAGAACATGGAAATCTACGGCGTTGGCTACCGCGTTCTGCAAAAGGGTAAAGACCTTGAGTTCTCCCTCGGTTATAGCCACACTGTGCCCGTTGCGGCTCCAGAAGGCATCACCTTCACCACTGATGGTCCCACTAAATTTGCCGTAAGTGGTATCGATAAGCAGCTCGTTGGCCAGGTTGCCGCTAATATCCGCCGTCTGCGGAAGACCGACCCCTACAAGGGCAAGGGCATCCGTTACGAAGGCGAGCAAATTCGCCGCAAGGTCGGAAAGGCTGGTAAGTAAGCATGGCTGAAGAAAAGCGTCAGAACATCGGTAAGGATGAATCCACCAAGCGTCGCAATGCTCGTGCTCGCCGCCACTCTCGCCTCCGCAAGAAGGTTGCTGGCACTGCTGCACGTCCGCGCATGGTCGTTAATCGTTCTACCCGTAATATTCACGTTCAGCTCATTGATGATCAGGCTGGACACACTCTTGCCGCAGCTTCCTCCATTGAAGCTGATGTGCGCGCCCTAGAAGGCGACAAGAAGGCTAAGGCTGCTAAGGTCGGCGAATTGGTCGCTGACCGTGCCTAGGCTGCAGGTGTTGAACAGGTTGTGTTCGACCGCGGTGGTAACAAGTACCACGGCCGTGTCGCCGCACTTGCCGATGCCGCTCGTGAAGGAGGTCTGGAGTTCTAATGGCAGAACATCAGCGTCGTGAAGGCGGACAGAATTCCGCCAATAACCGCGAGCAGCGTCGCGGTCGTCGTGATGAGCGTCGTAACGCTCGTAACGAGGAGAAAGAGAACAACTACATCGAGCGCGTTGTCGCCGTTAACCGTGTCGCCAAGGTTGTCAAAGGTGGTCGTCGCTTCAGCTTCACCGCTCTTGTCGGTGTTGGTGATGGCAATGGTATGGTCGGCGTAGGATACGGCACGGCCAAGGAAGTTCCAGCCGCTATCTCCAAGGGCGTCGAGGAAGCTCGCAAGAACTTCTTCCGTGTCCCGATTATCGGCACCACTATTCCTCACCCGGTTCAGGGAGAGGATTCCGCTGGTGTTGTTATGATGCGTCCTGCCTCTGAAGGTACCGGTGTGATTGCTGGTGGCGCTACTCGTGCAGTGCTTGAAGCTGCTGGCATTTCCGATATTCTCTGCAAGTCGCTGGGTAGCGATAATGCCATCAACGTTGTGCATGCCACCGTTAATGGTCTTCAGCAACTTCAGCGTCCGGAAGCCGTTGCTGCTCGTCGTGGCAAGGCTCTGGATGAGGTTGCTCCGGCCGGTATGCTGCGTAAGCGTGCTGCAGGACAGGAGGCATAGTCATGGCACTTAAAGTGACTCAGGTTCACGGTACTGTAGGAGCCAAGGCAAATCAGAAGGCTTCTCTCCGTACTCTTGGCCTGCACAAGATTCATCAGTCCGTAGTTCGCGAGGATACCCCGCAGGTACGTGGTCTGATTAACGCTGTTCGCCACCTCGTTGAGGTAGAAGAAGTAGCGGGAGAGTAAAACATGACCATTAAACTTCATGATCTCAAGCCTGCAGCAGGCTCCACCTCCGCCAAGACTCGTGTTGGCCGTGGTGAGGCTTCCAAGGGTAAGACTGCTGGACGCGGTACTAAGGGTACAAAGGCCCGTAAGAATGTCTCACCGGCATTCGAGGGTGGCCAGATGCCTATCCACATGCGTCTTCCTAAACTTAAGGGATTCACTAACCCTGCTCGTAAGGAATACACCGTTGTCAACGTTTCCGACTTGGCACGACTTTTCCCCAAGGGCGGAGAGGTTTCCCTTGACGATCTCAAGGCAGCAGGCCTTGTGAAGAAAAACGAGCTCGTTAAGATACTCGCCCATGGCGACATCACCGTGCCCGTTAAGGTAAGCGCCCACAAGTTCTCCGGTGCTGCCAAGGAAAAGATTGAGGCTGCTGGCGGTTCCATAACCGTTATTGAGGCCTAACTCTTTATCTAGAGACAGTAGTGGTGACCACGTGGTCGCATTTCCGCTGGAAGGCGACCCGTGGTCACTCTTTTCCTATAATCCTGATATTCTCGAATAGTCGTTGTGGCTAAGACGTAGCCGCAACCTTAACGTGACGGAATTACTCCGCCACACACGCACGTCTCAGCGGTAACCAACCTGGTTACCCTGGCAGGAGGATAAGTGTCATCACGCATAGCTGCCACCTGGAAGAATAAGGAACTTCGTCGGAAGGTTCTGTTCACCCTCGGCATTATTATTCTGTACCGCATTGGCGCCCAGATTCCGTCTCCCGGTGTGAACTACACTGCGGTTAAGGCAGCGCTTGACAATATGCAGTCAAATGACGGCTCTAATGGTGTTTACCAGCTCATTAACTTGTTCTCTGGTGGCGCGTTACTACAGTTGTCTATCTTCGCTTTGGGCATTATGCCGTACATTACGGCATCAATTATTGTCCAGCTGTTGACTGTCGTTATTCCCCGTTTTGAAGAGTTAAAGAAGGAAGGCCAATCTGGCCAGACAAAGCTGACGCAGTACACGCGTTACCTCACCGTCGCCCTTGCCCTCCTCCAGGCTGCTGGCGTGGTAGCTATGGCTGCAGCTGCTAACTCTAATTTCCTCCAAGGCGTTGAAGTTTTTGATACAGAAGGTGGAGACGGACTCCAAATGCTGGAGATGGTCACCGCCATTCTAGTGATGACCGCTGGTGCAATTCTCCTCATGTGGTTGGGCGAATTGATCTCTGAGCGTGGTATCGGTAACGGCATGTCACTTCTCATCTTCGCCGGTATCGCGTCTCGTATGCCGGTGGAAGGTGCTTCTATTCTGCGCCAGTCCGGTGGCTTCCGTTTCGCCGGAGTTGTTGTTGCTGCTCTCGTTATTATTATCGCTGTGACGTTTGTTGAGCAGGGACAGCGTCGTATTCCAGTGCAGTACGCCAAGCGCATGGTTGGGCGCCGCATGTACGGTGGTGCTTCCACTTACCTTCCTCTCAAGGTCTGCCAGGCCGGCGTTATCCCCGGCTTCTTCGCTTCCTCACTGATCTACGTTCCTGTTCTTATTACAGAAATTGTGCAGCAGTCGAAGGGGCCAGAGCATGCCGCTTCATGGTGGGATACACACGTTATGACGTGGTTGACGCAGCCTTCCACATGGCAGTACACGCTTCTCTACCTTGCTCTTATTATCTTCTTCTCCTACTTCTACGTGTCAGTGCAGTTTGATCCCACTGAGCAGGCAGACAATATGAAGAAGTATGGCGGATTCATTCCTGGTATTCGCCCTGGTCGTCCCACTGCGGAATACCTTGGTTTCGTTATGAACCGCCTACTCCTTGTCGGTTCCATTTACCTTGCCATTATCGCTATCTTGCCGAACCTCTTTATTAGCCTTGGTGCTGGTGCTTCTGGCCACAGCTTCCCGTTCGGTGGTACTGCTGTTCTAATTCTGGTCAGTGTTGGACTTGATACCATTAAGCAGCTGGAAAGCCAGCAGATGCAACGTAACTATGAAGGATTCCTCAAGTGAGACTCGTACTTGTTGGCCCCCCCGGGGCAGGTAAAGGCACCCAGGCCGTACTTCTTTCCGAGAAACTTGGCATTCCCCACATCTCTACTGGGGATCTGTTTCGTGCCAATATCGACGAAGGTACAGAGCTGGGTCTAGAAGCGAAGAGCTATATGGATGCCGGTAATCTTGTCCCAACTGAGATTACTAACCGTATGGTTGATGCGCGCTTAGATGACGCTGATGCCCAGAATGGTTTTCTTCTTGATGGTTTCCCCCGTTCGGTAGAGCAAGCTGATGCCCTTAAAGAAATGCTCGCCAAACGAGGCGTTAAACTCGATGCCGTCATCGAATTCCAAGTTGATGAAGATACTGTTGTCGAACGTATGCTTGCGCGCGGACGCGCGGATGATACTGAAGATGTCATTCGTAACCGCATGTCGGTGTACCGCCGTGAGACTGAGCCACTTATCGACTACTACAAAGATATCCTCCTCCCTATTAATGCTGTAGGTACGGTAGAAGAGATTCACGACCGTACTATGGCTGCTCTGCAGAAGTAGTGGAGGAGTACCCACTTCATGGGTCTTTTTACACGACATATTGTTCCCACCCGGACCCCCGGTGAACTGGACGCTATGGAAGCTGCCGGCCGCATTGTCGGTAAAGCTCTGTTAGCTGTTCAGGCTGCCGCGGTTCCGGGTGTGAGCACTTTAGAGCTGGATACACTCGCTGAAAGTGTTATCCGCGATGCTGGCGCCGTTCCCTCCTTCAAAGGCTATGAGGGGTTTCCCGGCACGATATGTGCTTCCCTCAATGAAGTTGTTGTGCACGGTATTCCTCGCGCAAATATCATTGTGAAAGAAGGAGATCTTCTTTCCGTAGACTGTGGCGCTATCCTGGACGGCTGGCATGGGGACTCTGCTATCACCGTCGAGATCGGAAAAGTTGCCCCGGATGTTGCTGCCCTCAACGCTGCTACTAGGGAAGTATTAAACGCTGGAATTGCGCAGATGGTCCCAGGAAATCGCCTTGGCGATATTTCGCATGCCATTGAGAACGCCACGAAAAAAGCCTCCCGTCATTATGGTTACTCTTTCGCCATTATCAAAGAGTTTGGTGGGCATGGCATAGGTCGTGAAATGCACATGGATCCATATCTTCCCAATGAAGGACGTGCGCATCGTGGCCCTTATATTGAGGAAGGCTCAGTCATGGCCATTGAGCCTATGCTGACCTTGGGGAGTCCCTGGACTGTTGAGTTGTCCGATCAGTGGACCACTATTACGGATGATGAATCCTGTGCGGCACATTGGGAACACACGGTTGCGGCAACCTCAGATGGGCCGCGCATTCTCACTGCGCGCGAACAGTAGCAGATCCTATTTGTGCAGGATTTGCGGCATTTAGCTAGTAATGACTAGACTTGAACCACGGTACCTTTCTATAAGTGTGCCTAGAAACGGATCAGTAGCGCCTGCTGCACAATAGCTCATTCTCTTTCTAAAACTATGGGATTGGATGGGATTGATTGTGCAAGAGGTGATCCAAAAAGAATTGTCAACGAGAAGACCGGCTACCGGTCTGGATAGTAGAGGATATGGCCAAGAAAGAGGGAGCCATCGAGGTTGAGGGCCGTGTTATCGAGCCTCTGCCGAATGCAATGTTTCGCATCGAGCTAGAGAACGGACATAAGGTGCTCGCCCACATCAGCGGAAAGATGCGTCAGCACTACATCCGTATTCTCCCCGAGGATCGTGTCGTCGTTGAACTGTCCCCGTACGATCTCACTCGTGGGCGAATCGTTTACCGCTACAAGTAAGATATTCGCCTCCCACTGCCTTGTGAGTGTCTGTGGACTCTCGCAATACCCTCGGCTGTGACGGCTGAGGCCTCGTCCATACAAGAGACAATGTGTGGAATGCGGGGATGGAATGGGAGAAAACCGTCACTGTACTGGAAGGAAATGCCTCTATGGCACGCCTTGCTGGTGTTGATCTTCCCCGCGAAAAGCGGATGGAGATCGCACTCACCTACATTTATGGCATTGGCCGGAAGTCCGCCAAGGATATCCTTGACGCCACCGGCATCAGCCCGGACCTTCGTTCCAAGGATCTGACCGATGATGATATCGCCAAACTGCGTGATCACATCGAGAACAACTACAAGGTAGAAGGTGACCTCCGTCGTGAGGTTCAGGCCGACATCCGCCGCAAGATGGAAATCGGTTGCTACCAGGGCATGCGTCACCGTCGTGGCCTGCCTGTTCACGGTCAGCGCACCAAGACTAACGCCCGTACTCGTAAGGGCCCGAAGAAGACTATCGCCGGGAAGAAGAAGTAATGCCTCCTAAGACTCGTACCGTTAAGGGCGGTCGCCGTCGCGAGAAGAAGAACGTTCAGCACGGTGTCGCTCACATTAAGTCCACCTTCAACAACACCATCGTGTCTATCACCGACCCCTCCGGTGCTGTTATCTCCTGGGCCTCCTCAGGCCACGTGGGTTTCAAGGGCTCTCGTAAGTCCACCCCGTTCGCCGCTCAGCTGGCAGCCGAAAATGCTGCCCGCAAGGCTATGGATCAGGGCATGAAGAAGGTTGACGTCCTTGTTAAGGGTCCCGGTTCCGGCCGTGAGACCGCCATTCGCTCCCTCCAGGCTGCCGGCCTTGAGGTTGGCACGATTTCTGACGTGACCCCGCAGCCCCACAATGGTTGCCGTCCGCCGAAGCGCCGCCGGGTCTAGGAAAGGGAGATAGATAAATCATGGCTCGTTATACCGGACCTATCACTAAAAAATCTCGCCGTCTCAAGGTAGATCTTGTCGGTGGAGATGTTGCATTCGAACGTCGCCCGTACGCCCCGGGTCAGCACGGACGTAACCGCGTCAAAGAATCTGAATACCTCGTTCAGCTTCAGGAAAAGCAGAAGGCCCGCTACACCTACGGCGTCCTCGAGCGTCAGTTCCGTCGCTACTACGAAGAAGCTAACCGTCGTCCCGGCAAGACCGGTGAGAACCTCCTGCAGATTCTCGAGTCTCGCCTCGACAACGTTGTGTACCGCGCAGGTCTGGCTCGCACTCGCCGCCAGGCTCGCCAGCTGGTTAGCCACGGACACTTCCTGGTGAATGACCAGAAAGTGACTATCCCGAGCTACCGCGTATCCCAGTATGACATCATCGACGTGCGCCCCAAGTCACTAGAGATGCTGCCATTCCAGGATGCCTTGGATAACCTTGGAGACCGTACCGTTCCGGGTTGGCTACAGGTTGTTCCATCTAATCTCCGCATTCTCGTGCACCAGCTGCCTGAGCGTGCTCAGATTGATGTTCCCGTTCAGGAACAGCTCATCGTCGAGCTCTACTCGAAGTAATCTGATCGCATTAGTGATCATCCCTCAATGGGCGTCATATAGCGGTCGCCCGTAAGGAGAAAACCCATGCTGATCTCTCAGCGCCCCACCCTGCACGAGGAAGTCGTCAGTGAAAGCCGTTCACGCTTCACTATCGAGCCTCTTGAGCCTGGTTTCGGTTACACCATTGGTAACTCGCTACGCCGTGCACTGCTGTCCTCAATTCCGGGTGCAGCTATTACCTCTGTGCGCATTGAAGGTGTCCTTCACGAGTTCTCCACCATTACTGGTGTTACTGAAGACGTTACGGAAATTATTCTGAATCTGAAGCATCTCGTTGTGTCTTCGGAAGACGATGAGCCCGTCACTATGTTCTTGCGTAAGCAGGGACCCGGTGAGGTCACGGGTGCGGATATTGTTCCTTCTGCTGGCGTCACCATCCATAATCCTGACCTCCATATCGCCACTCTGTCTGAAAAGGGCAATCTGGATATGGAGCTGGTTGTCGAGCGTGGTCGCGGATACGTGCCCGCCCCCGACACCAAAGTACAGGGTATCGAGATTGGTCGTATCCCCATGGACGCGATCTATTCTCCCGTGTTGAAGGTGTCCTACAAGGTAGAAGCCACCCGCGTTGAGCAGCGCACCGACTTCGACAAACTGGTTATTGACGTAGAAACCAAGAATTCCATCGCTGCGCGCGATGCTCTTGCTTCCGCTGGTACCACTTTGGTTGAGCTCTTCGGTCTTTGCCGCGAACTCAATACTGAAGCCGAAGGCATTGAACTTGGGCCTTCCCCCGTTGAGCATGATCACATTGCTGCATACTCCATGCCGATCGATGATCTTGATCTCACTGTCCGTTCCTACAACTGCCTGAAGCGCGAAGGCATCCACACTGTTGGTGAACTGGTTGCCCGTACGGAGTCCGATCTGTTGGATATTCGTAACTTCGGACAGAAATCCATTGTGGAAGTTCAGCTTAAACTTGCTGAGCTGGGTCTCACCCTCAAGGATGCCGACCCCAATTTTGATGCCACAATGATGGACGGTTACGACCAAGACGGCAACGGCTGGGGTACTGACACTTACTCCGAGACCGAACAGCTTTAGTCTCGCCAATCCCTTAACAGGAGAAAATCATGCCAAAACCCAAGAAGGGTAACCGACTCGGCGGCTCGGCCTCCCACCAGGAAAAACTCCTGGCCATTATCTCCTCCCAGCTGAGCGAGCACGGTGCTATCACCACCACTGAGGCAAAGGCCAAGAGCCTTCGTCCCTACGCTGAAAAGCTCATCACCAAGGCCAAGGACGGCTCTCTCGCTGCCCGCCGTAATGCTGCTAAAGCCATCCGCAACAAAGATGCGCTAGCCCAGCTTTTCGAAGAAATTGGCCCGATGTTTGCTGAGCGTGACGGTGGTTACACTCGCATCATCAAGCTCGAAAACCGCAAGGGTGACAATGCTCCTATGGCGCAGATCTCCCTCGTTACCGAGTCCACTGCCACTGCTGAAGCTTCCCGCGCTACCCGCGTTGCTGCCTCCAAGAAGGCCAGCGAGGATAAGGCTGCTAAGAAGGAAGCAGGTAAAACCGCTAAGGCAGAGTCTGCACACGATTCTGCTAAGGCTGCTGACTCCGATAATGATCTACCTGCAGGTGCACATGCACCGCTCGAGGATCCCAATGAGGCTCCGGAAGGCTTCCCTATTAAGGGCAACGCCAACTCCAAGAAGTATCACGTTCCGGGCTCCAGCTTCTACGATCGCACCGTTGCTCAGATTTGGTTTGCTACCGAAGAAGATGCAGAGGCTGCTGGCTACGAGAAGCCCAAGTCTCAGCAGAAGTAGGATAAAACCTTTACGCGTGTGTAATTCGTAGATCCTACACACTAGAGCAAAAAGTGCCCCTGTTTTACGACAGGGGCACTTTTCTATGTAGGCTAACCACTACAGAGAAGAGCAAGGAGAAGAAATGGACGAAACGATGCGGTTGCGTCTCGATATTGCTTATGACGGTACTGACTTCTCTGGTTGGGCACTACAACCTGCACAGCGAACTGTATGTGGGGAGATAACAAGGGCATTGGAGCTTGTCTTACAAACGCCTCTTCGGTTGACTGTAGCTGGCCGTACAGATGCTGGGGTTCATGCTACGGGACAGGTTGCGCATGTTGATATTCCTAAACAATGCCTAGATACTCGCTCTCTTAGTGGTGATCCACAGCGTCTTGTGCGACGTCTCGCACGTGTCCTGCCTCATGATGTAACAGTCACTAATGTTTCAGAAGTCCCTCTAGCTTTTGACGCTCGTTTCTCAGCGCTTCGTCGGCATTATGTTTATCGCGTGGCCAATCAGCCTTTTGGAGAAAATCCTTTGCGGATAAGGGATACATCGTTTTGGCATCGTCCGCTTGACTGTGACCGTATGAACGCCGCTAGCCAGATGCTGGTGGGTCTGCACGATTTTTCCGCCTTTTGCCGCTTCAGAGAAGGATCAACTACTATTCGCGATCTGCAACGTTTCGATTGGCAATGGCGAAAGGAAACTCTTGGCCCGGTTCTTGAGGCTTACGTTACGGCGGATGCTTTCTGCTGGTCGATGGTACGCAGTCTGGTAGGAGCTATGTTCCTAGTGGGGGATGGGCGGAAACCTGTAGAATGGCCGGCTAGTCTCTTAGGACCGGGAACGCGTAATCCATGTGTACCAGTTGCGGAAGCTCGTGGTCTTTGTCTTTACCGTGTGGACTATCCACAGGACCGCGATTTAGAGTGTCGTCAGCAACAAACGCGGGGTATGCGGCAAGCATGCGAGTGTGATTGACGTTTCTCATTGGGGATGATCCGCTACGCAGCGGATGGGAAGAGTCTCACCATGCCTATGGAGTGTGCCTGTGTATTGCTCTATGTGGTGTTGTGGTGTCTCCGGCCAGTGACATTCCACTACATAGGTGGGGAAGAGAGTGGCGCATTGTGATACTTTTTCTGCGCGTGTCCATACCACTGTGCCCACTGATGAATAACGATTGAGGATGTCATAGGGTGGGGGTTCCGGGCAATCCCAGAAGAGTAATTGTCGAGGATAGTGATCCTCATGGGCCTCTTCTAAAAATGTTAGTTGTTGACGGCCGACATAGGTGCGTAATTTAATCCATGGTTCTGGTGTGTGCGTAACTACGTAAGCTCTTAGTCCCGCTGCGGCTGCGCGCAGGCAGGTGTTAAAAAGAAGCGGATGCCACGTGGCAGTAGTGTCGTCATAGGTGTGTAGCATCGCCATTCGGTTACCGAATTGGAGGTTTATGCTAGCAGGTTCTCCGCTGTCGGTGACGCCGATAAGAATACTGCTACATGGGGTGGGTAGTGCCCAGCTGCGGCACGGACAGTGATTCCTCATCAGTTGGTTCGACATAGTGAGGGGCTCACTCTCATATTAGCTGGCGCTACTGAAATCGTGGTAGGAGCAGTCTCAGACCATAAAGCTATGAGATCCCTCAACCCTCCACACACAGTTGGTAATACGTAATTTTGTCGATTGAGTTGTTGTGGGGGCGCAGGATGCTAGCTGATAGATCTCATTTTGCTGCGTCGGGGGATGGTGAAACGTGCTGACAGTTTCCCACTCACGCGCTGTTTGGAGCGTCTTTTCCCACAGGAGTGACGATACATGCCAATGCGCATGTCGAGCCCAGGCGAGCACGCTTTGTTGATCGTCATGGATAGATTCTTGGAGAGCATCCATAGCTGCGGTATTGTCCGGTGCGTCCAAGAGGGGAGGACACCGGTAACTGACGGAGATCTGTACATCTTGGTCTTCCCACCGGAGTTGTGAATTAGTGGTGTTTCCTCCATAAAAAGTGCATCTGTACAGTGTTAAAACCGTCAATAGTGCATGAGGGTTATGTCGAAGAATGTGTTGTAGTTCAAGCGAAGCAGATTCGTTGAAACAGTATTCAGAAGTCGGTTGAAGCCGTAATGCCCATCCCAGACAAGAATTATTTTGGGGGACTGTGTTTGGGGTTTTTAATGCGCTATTAGCCGAGGTAGAAAGTGTATTTGAGATCTTCTGAGTAGTCATATCAGCCTTCCTATACGTAAAGTAGCAGTCCCTAAAGAACGCATTGGCTTGTATGGTACTGGTTGGCCACGACATATGGGAGAGCTACTTTATGGGTCAGGAACAATCTCGAGCACGTATTAATGCCTATAGCTTCATCATTAAGCACCTCCAAGAGGGTATGCCTAATAACTCATGGAAATGGGATGAGGATATCCAATCCCGCAGGTCAAAGTCACTTATCGGGGGAATAATCCTTATGGTTTTAGTGCTTATAGTGGTGGGTGTTATTGCCCTTATTTCGCCCTCGCGGGCAGTAGCAGGAAACGAATTAGTGCTCAGTAAAAATTCTGGGCAAATGTACGTTATGCAGAATGGTCGTCTCCATCCAGTCTCCGGTATTGCTGCTGCACGGCTCATTCTGGGTGATGCCGTTACCCCCACGGTGGTAACGGATAAAGATATTGCAGCACTACCCCAAGGAATCCCACTGGGAATTTCTCAAGGTCCGCGTGCATTACCTAACGATGCTGGACGAATGGGTGAGAACGGTCAGGTATGGGCAATGTGTGACTACGCAGAACCCACTACGGATAGATTCTTCAAAGTACGTTCAACAATGTTGGTAGGGGCAGTAACAGATTCTGCATTGGATAAGCTTCATCCCGTCACAATGCTGGCAGTACATAACGACGACGTGTGGCTGCTAGAGGGAGGGCACCGTCGGCCTGTCAACGACATGAAGCGAAGCGATGCGCTTCATAAAGGTGCTCGTGTTGTATCAGGCGCACTCTTAAACTCTTTAGTGGAAATGCCAAGTACTACCACGAACGCACTACCTGCCGATACGGGTGAAACCTCACTGTGTGCAGTATGGCGTGTCAAATCCGGCACTGCAGAGCCACGTCTTTCCCTCTTGGCCGGAAACCTTGATAAGGAGTGGAAGCAATCTACCGATCTAGCGCAGCAAGATAACGATGGCGATCGCGTAGATGCGTTTCTATTGATTGGGCGTCGTACCGTCGTTGGTTTTGCTGCTCCGCTAGTAGGGGGTGGAGCACTAGAGTCTGTTATTGATGAATCGCAAGAATCTTCCCACCGGCAAGCCGATGTGTGGGTAGTAGGTGACGATGGTATTCGCTTCGGTACGCAGCGAGAGACATTACACGTCCTTGGTTTAGGAACTGAAACTATGCCTCTCCCATGGGCCATGATTTCCCAACTCAGTACTGGCCCTTACCTCGCTCAATCTGATGCGAACGGGCTCGGCGCCACCGGGTAATCGCAAAGATAGTTCCACCGAGGATGAACATTCCGAGGATAGCGGAAAATGTTGTGTGGGGAGGAGACATCGGAGGTTCTCGAAAAGGAAGTCCCTCTCCATTGCCCTTCCCTGTTGAAGACGTGTTACTTACTGCTGCAATAGGATCAACAATTCCGAATCCCAATTGAGTATTACGGCCGCCTGCGACAGGACGAGCTGTTTTCTTTACATGCTCCATAACAGTAGAAGCATTCCAGTCCGGGTGCAGAGAACGAACAAGA
>ERZ1464571.53-NODE-53-length-13501-cov-10.034508_pt1 | contig 13501 bp, 10 predicted proteins | sample MGYA00563956_ERZ1464571 | MGnify/ENA primary metagenome ERZ1464571 (study PRJEB39283, sample SAMN07833129) | human skin metagenome | isolation source: Scalp | host: Homo sapiens | place: India: Bengaluru | collected 2015-06-26 ...
AAAATCACTTGAAAAGTGATAATGACTTTGGTAACTTAAAATTAAGTTAATAAAGGATTGTTCGTAGGACAAGTATCATAGATAGTTCGATTTCAGAGAGCTTGTGGTAAGTGAGAACAAGTAATCGACATTCATGTGAATCTACCTACTATATGTGAACAATCGGTAATAACCGTTATTTTAGTTAAGCGCAATTTGAGGTAAATGCTTTTAATTTACTTGAAATTGTTAAATAGGGTGGCAACGCGTAGACCACGTCCCTTGTCTGGGATGTGGTCTTTTTTTATTGTTTTATCACACGAAGTCATCCATAAAATTGAATATATATTATTTGGGAAAGGATGAAGGTTACATGTTAGACATTCGTTTATTTAGAAATGAACCTGAGAAAGTGAAGAGCAAAATTGAATTAAGAGGCGACGATCCTAAAGTTGTCGACCAAGTTTTAGAATTAGATGAACAACGCCGTGAATTAATCAGTAAAACTGAAGAGATGAAGGCGAAAAGAAATAAAGTGAGCGAAGAAATAGCTCAAAAGAAACGTAATAAAGAAGACGCTGATGACGTCATTGCTGAGATGCGTCATTTAGGTGATGAAATTAAAGATATCGATAATCAACTTAATGAAGTAGATAATAAAATTAGAGATATCTTAATTCGTATTCCTAACTTAATTAATGAAGATGTACCTCAAGGTGATTCTGACGAAGAAAACGTTGAAGTTAAAAAATGGGGTACGCCACGTGATTTTGAATTTGAACCTAAAGCGCACTGGGATTTAGTTGAAGAATTAAAAATGGCTGACTTTGAACGTGCTGCTAAAGTATCTGGTGCTCGTTTCGTATACTTAACTAAAGATGGCGCATTATTTGAACGTGCTTTAATGAACTACATGTTGACAAAACATACAACGCAACATGGTTATACTGAAATGATGACACCTCAATTAGTGAATGCTGATACGATGTTTGGAACAGGTCAATTACCTAAATTTGAAGAAGATTTATTTAAAGTTGAAAAAGAAGGCTTATATACGATTCCAACTGCAGAAGTACCTTTGACAAACTTCTATAGAGATGAAATTATTCAACCAGGTGTACTACCTGAATTATTTACAGCTCAAACTGCATGTTTCCGTAGTGAAGCGGGATCAGCTGGTAGAGATACTAGAGGGTTAATTCGTTTACATCAATTTGATAAAGTTGAAATGGTACGTATTGTACAACCTGAAGATTCTTGGAATGCTTTAGAAGAAATGACACAAAATGCTGAAGCTATTCTTGAAGAGTTAGGTTTACCATACCGTCGTGTTATCTTATGTACTGGCGATATTGGTTTCAGTGCTAGTAAAACATATGATTTAGAAGTTTGGTTACCAAGTTACAATGATTATAAAGAAATCAGTTCTTGCTCTAACTGTACTGATTTCCAAGCACGTCGCGCAAATATCAGATTCAAACGTGATGCTGCTTCTAAACCAGAATTAGTACACACATTAAATGGTAGTGGTTTAGCTGTAGGTCGTACATTTGCAGCCATCGTTGAAAACTATCAAAACGAAGATGGTACATTAACAATTCCTGAAGCATTAGTACCATTTATGGGTGGCAAAACTAAAATTGAAAAACCAATCAAATAATCATATAAACTTAACTAGATGATTACAATATTAAAAAGTTATTTAACTGTCGATAAGATTCTATAAACTTATCGGCAGTTTTTTAATGTATAAAGTCGAAATTGGTGTTTTTATATTCAATTAGGGATGGATGTCTAAAATAATTTAAAATAATTTCCACGAGTTAAAACGCTGATATAACAGCGTTTTTATAAATACGGTTGTCTAACGTCACACAAACGTATGTCTAAAAACAATGAATATTTATTGTCATAGATTGAGTTATAAAATCATGAAAATAATACATGAAGTAGCAAGTATTTATCTTTTAGAGAACGCCTGTAAAAATATAAAATAGTGGAAATTGATTTTTTAAAAGTTATCATTCATATTCAAAATATATAACTTAGTTTGTCAAACAACATTTATTTTTATATAACTATAAAATAATATCATAAAGAAGCTATATGAAATATGAAGTATAACGCTTATGTTTCATATAGCTCCTATTCTAAATATTAAAATTTAATAATTAAATGTATCAATCGTCCTATTCATTTGATGCATAGCCAGAGAGTGGGTAATGATCTGAGTAATCATTGTATTTGTATGTTTTTCCCCAAGATTTTACGGACCATTCTGGTGACTTCACTCTATGTGTATCATTATGCCATGAGCTTGGTTGTGCATGGTCACGATCTAATAAAATATAATCTAAGTGTTGAGGTTTTAATTTAGGATAATTATATTTCGCAATACTATTACTGCTAGTATCCCAACTATATGCATTACCATCGAATTGAGTAGGTAATGAAACATTTAGGTTATTTGCCATTTGTTGATATTCATCTGAATCTTTAATGACATTTAAGTCACCCCCGATATAGACGGGTTCATTTTTAGGGATATTCTTGTCTTTGATAAACTGTTTAATTTCATTCATTTGACTCTGTCTAATGTCTTTATCTTTTCCTTTAAAGCATGTTGGATCTTCAGCTTGTAGATGTGTTCCGATAATATGGTGGTATTTGCCATTCTTATTAATTTTAATGTAGGCAAAGCCTTTATTACCTGCCATATCAGCCCCACAGCCTTTTTTATAAATATGTTGTTCTTGTTGTACGATAGGCCATTTACTCACAATACCAACGCCACCACTTACTTTTTTAATTTTTCTATAAGTACCAGAAGTATTTTGCCAACCTTCTGTACCTTTACCAACGATAGGTGTTTGATAAGGGTACTGTGAATGTAGACGTGTTAACAATCTATTTGAAGCTTTTTTATCAAATAATTCATTTAGAATAACGACATCTTGATTTTGAATGTAATCTGCTTTTGAAATTAAATCAGCGCGCTGAGATTGTCCCCAATTAGGGTAGATAGCAGTAGGTAAGAAATACACGTTATGTGTAGTGATTTTAAGACTGTCTTTAGAATCACGTTCACTCGCATATGTGATAGTCGAAAATACTAAAAATAAACTACTTAAAACCAACAAAGTAGTTAGTATACATTTACGTTGCCAATTCAATATTGTTACACCTCGTTTCATTTGATGGTGTGATTATATCAAACAAAATTAAGTATCTTTTGAAAATTACTATTTCTAAATAAAATTTTAATAAAAAATTAAAAATCAATGATGATTTAAAGAGTTGCAAAAGTTCAGTCACTATTATTTTTTGATAATTTTTAAAAGTAATGTTGTAAACATTTTGATTTTAAAGCTAGAAGTTAAAAAGAGGGTCTAAAAATAAGAAAGAAAATTCTGAAAAATAAAACCTTTACATATTCACTTCTTTAGACATCGGTATGTATGACGGCACACATACTGGTCTTTAAATATATTGAATAAAATAATTAAGTGTATTAGACTGATTTTATTATTTTATTGGAGAGACTGGGGCTGATAATATGACTCACCTTACGTTTAAACAAGGTGTGAAGGAGTGTATTCCCACGTTACTTGGTTATGCTGGTGTAGGACTATCGTTTGGAATTGTGGCAGCCTCCCAAAATTTCAGTGTTTTAGAAATTATTTTATTGTGTCTGATTATTTATGCTGGTGCAGCCCAATTTATTATTTGTACATTAGTGATTGCAGGCACCCCTATTTCTGCAATTGTGCTTACAACACTTATTGTTAACTCTCGAATGTTCTTATTAAGTATGACTTTAGCACCCAATTATAAGCAATATGGATTTTGGAATAGGGGAGGGCTTGGAACGTTATTAACAGATGAAACTTTTGGAGTTGCTATAACGCCATATGTCAAAGGTGAAAAAATTAACGATCGATGGCTACACGGACTAAATATTACTGCTTACCTATTTTGGACTGTTTCCTGTGTAATCGGTGCCATTTTCGGAGAGTATATTTCAAATCCTGATGCGCTTGGCCTAGACTTTGCCATTACCGCAATGTTTATTTTTTTATGTATATCTCAATTTGAAGGGATTAAGAAATCACGATTGAGAATATATATTGTACTCATTGTATGTGTGATTGTGATGATGCTTCTTCTAAGTTCAATTCTACCTTCATACGTAGCAATTTTAATAGCCGCAATAGTTGCTGCATTGTTAGGGGTGGTGATGGAAAAATGACGACAGATTTACATACATTAGTACTTATTGTTTTATGTGGCGTGGTCACATTACTCGTTCGAGTTATTCCATTTGTTATGATATCGCGTGTCAACTTACCAGCAATTGTAATTAAATGGCTTTCTTTTATTCCTATCACTTTATTTACAGCTCTTATTATAGATGGTGTAATTCAACAAAATGATCATACATTTGGTTATACGCTTAATTTACCTTATATTATTGCAATCGTGCCAACTGTGATGCTCGCTATTTTCACACGTAGTCTAACAGTGACAATTCTCGGAGGTATATTTGTCATTGCTTGCTTACGTTTAATCTTTTAATCTTTGGAAATCATATCAAATCATTGAACTTACAGAAAAAGTTAGTTAAGATTAAAATAATTAGAAAATTTAGACTATTCGAGACGAAATGCATTTCTACATAACAATACAATTAAATTACCTAACCTTATTTTGAGAAGCAGAGGGATTTGGCCCGTAGAAGCTTCAGCAACCGACTTTAAATAGCACGGTGCTAATACCAACGAGCAACTCGAATGATAAGTACGATAAGTGCCTTTACATCATTTGAGTAAGGCACTTTTTTAGTTGAAGGAGGTATGGAACTATTATGACGAATTACACGGTTAATACATTAGAACTAGGTGAGTTTATAACTGAATCTGGTGAAACGATTGATCATTTACGTCTACGTTATGAACATGTAGGACTTCCTGGTCAACCCCTTGTCGTTGTTTGCCATGCACTTACTGGCAATCATTTAACATATGGTACCGATGCGCAACCTGGCTGGTGGCGAGAAATCATTGATGGTGGCTACATTCCAGTTCATGATTATCAATTTCTTACATTCAATGTCATTGGAAGTCCATTTGGTTCGAGTTCTAAATTAAATGATGACAACTTCCCAGAACATTTAACATTGAGGGATATCGTTAGAGCTATTGAGTTAGGTATACAAGCATTAGAATTTAAGAAGATTAATATTCTCATTGGAGGCAGTTTAGGTGGCATGCAAGCGATGGAATTGCTTTATAATCGTCAATTCGAGGTGGAAAAAGCAATCATATTAGCCGCTACTGATAAAACGTCCTCCTATAGTCGTGCTTTTAACGAGATTGCAAGACAAGCTATACATATAGGCGGTAAAGAAGGTTTAAGTATCGCACGTCAACTCGGCTTCCTCACGTATCGATCGTCTAAAAGTTATGATCAACGTTTTACACCAGATGAAGTAGTGAGCTATCAACAACATCAAGGTGATAAATTCAAAGAATATTTCGATTTAAATTGTTATTTAACACTGCTGGACGTCTTAGATAGTCACCATTTAGATAGAGGAAGAGATGATGTTGATGAAGTCTTTCAATCGTTGGAAACGAAAGTACTAACAATGGGTTTTATTGACGATTTGCTTTATCCTGATGATCAAGTAAGAGCTTTAGGAGAACGTTTTAAATATCATCGTCATTTCTTCGTACCAGATAATGTTGGACATGATGGTTTTCTTCTAAATTTTAATGATTGGGCTCCTAATTTATATCATTTCTTAAATCTGAAACAATTCCGACGTAAATAGGAAAGTTTTATAATAGAACATAATCCCCATGAGCATGCATAAGAAATACTAAACAGTGCAGAGTAGGTAAACTTTTCTTTGGCATAAGATAAGTAATATTTGGCATAAAAATAGTCCTACATAAGATTATATAAGCAAAGCCTATTTCATATGTCGTACTTATGCATAACCTGTCACTGGTAGTATGGCTTTACTTTATTGTTAAATTTTAGCAAAGAGGTTAAAATAGGAGTTATAGTCAAAAAGTATGGGAGTGGCGTATGTGTTTTCAAAAATACAACCTAAAGCAACTATTTTAGCAATTATTTCATTATTAGTAGTCGCTTTAGTAACACATGTATTACCTGTTCTCGGCTTGATTTTATGTTTATTTGCAACGATTCCCGGTATTGTTTTATGGAATCGTTCCATACAATCATTCGGAATTAGCGCATTAGTAACAGTTGTACTTACAACATTATTAGGTAATACATTTGTCTTAAGTATGATGGTCTTAATCTTATTATTAAGTGCGATTATCGGACAATTACTTAAGGAAAGAACATCTAAAGAACGAATTCTTTATATTTCAACAGCTTCATTAAGTTTAGTTACACTTATTGGATGGATGTTATTACAAACATTCGATAAAATTCCGACGGCAGCTGTATTAATTAAGCCTTTTAAAAATGCAATGCATGAGGCTTTCTTAACAAGTGGAATCGATTCAAACTATAGACAGATTCTTGAGGAAAGTTTCCGACAAATGACGGTCCAACTCCCTAGTTTTCTAATTATAGTTATTTTCATTTTTGTCTTAATTAATCTGATTATTACATTTCCAATTTTACGCAAATTTAAAGTAGCAACACCTATTTTTAAACCTTTATTCGCATGGCAAATGAGCCGTAATTTACTATGGTTTTATCTTATAGTACTTATTTGTGTCATGATTGCAAGTGAACCAAGTACGTTCCAAAGCATCGTGTTAAACTTTGATGTTGTGTTATCATTAGTGATGTACATCCAAGGATTAAGTGTCATTCACTTCTTTGGTAAAGCTAAAAGATGGCCGAACTTCGCAACAATTCTTGTTATGGTAGTAGGGACACTTCTTACACCAGCAACGCATATTGTTGGATTACTTGGGGTAATTGATTTATGTATTAATTTAAAGAAAATAATAAAAAAATGATGATTAAAAAGTGATTAGAGGTGGAAGAATGAACCGTCAATCCACTAAAAAAGCTTTGCTCATACCGTTTATTTTAATGGTACTCACTGCCATAGCACTTGTCGTCGTGTGGTTTATTTTTAACCAACTAGTGGCAGGTATTGCTACAGCTATACTCATTGTGATGATTATTATTAGTGGCGTGTTATTGAGAAAAGCATTTCTAAAAATGGATAATTATGTGGATGATTTAAGTGGTCACATCTCGGCAAGTAGTAATAAGGCGATTAAGCACTTGCCTATAGGGATGATTGTGTTAGATGAAGATAATCACATTGAGTGGATGAACCAATTTATGACAGATCACATTGAAACGAATGTGATTTCTGAAAATGTCAATGAAGTCTTCCCTAACATATTGAAACAACTGGAAAAAGTTCAAGAAGTAGAAATAGAAAACAACAATTATTACTATCATGTACGATATTCAGAAAACGAGCATTGTTTATACTTCTTTGATATGACTGAAACTGAACGTACAAATGAACTATATGAAGATTCCAAGCCGATTATTGCAACAATATTTTTAGATAATTACGATGAAATCACTCAAAACATGAACGATACACAACGTTCTGAAATTAACTCTATGGTGACACGTGTGATTAGTCGTTGGGCACAAGATTACAATATTTACTTCAAACGTTACAACTCAGATCAATTTGTAGCTTACTTTAACCAAAAAATATTGGCTGAACTAGAAGATTCTAATTTTGAAATCTTAAGCCAATTAAGAGAGAAGAGTGTGGGTTACCGCGCACAACTAACATTAAGTATTGGTGTAGGTGAAGGCACGGAGAACCTTATTGATTTAGGTGAATTATCACAATCTGGTTTAGACCTCGCGTTAGGTCGTGGTGGTGACCAAGTTGCAATTAAGAATATGAACGGCAATGTAAGATTCTATGGTGGTAAGACTGACCCTATGGAAAAACGTACGCGTGTACGTGCGCGTGTGATTTCACATGCCCTCAAAGATATTCTTACTGAAGGCGATAAAGTTATCGTTATGGGACATAAGCGACCAGATTTAGATGCTATAGGTGCAGCTATCGGAGTTTCGCGCTTTGCATCAATGAATAATTTAGAGGCATTTATCGTTCTTAATGATTCTGATATTGATCCGACATTACGTCGTGTTATGGATGAGATTGATAAGAAACCGGAACTAAAAGAACGCTTTGTAACATCGGATGAGGCTTGGGATATGATGACTTCTAAGACGACTGTCGTTGTTGTAGATACACATAAACCTGAAATGGTCTTAGATGAAAATGTCTTAAATAAAGCAAACCGCAAAGTAGTCATTGATCATCATAGACGTGGCGAAAGCTTTATTTCAAATCCGTTACTTGTGTATATGGAACCTTACGCTAGCTCAACTGCTGAGCTCGTAACGGAATTACTAGAATATCAACCAACTGAACAAAGATTGACTCGTTTAGAATCAACAGTCATGTATGCAGGTATTATAGTAGATACAAGAAACTTTACGTTAAGAACAGGTTCCAGAACATTTGATGCTGCAAGTTATTTACGTGCACATGGCGCTGATACAATCTTAACGCAACATTTCTTAAAAGATGATGTCGATACGTATATCAATCGTTCAGAATTGATAAGAACAGTTAAGATACAAGATCAAGGTGTAGCCATTGCACATGGTTCAGATGATAAAATTTATCATCCTGTAACGGTTGCACAAGCTGCCGATGAGTTGTTAAGTTTAGAAGGCATTGAAGCATCTTATGTAGTAGCTAAACGTGAAGACAACCTGATTGGTATCTCAGCACGTTCATTAGGTTCCATAAATGTTCAATTAACAATGGAAGCATTAGGTGGCGGTGGCCATCTGACAAATGCTGCGACACAAATAAAAGGTGCGACAATAGATGAAGCAATAGAACAATTACAACAAGCAATTACAGAACAAATGAGTAGGAGTGAAGACGCATGAAAGTAATTTTCACACAAGATGTTAAAGGTAAAGGTAAAAAAGGCGAAGTTAAAGATGTACCGGTAGGTTACGCAAATAACTTCTTACTTAAAAATAAATATGCTGTAGAAGCAACTCCTGGTAACTTAAAACAATTAGAACAACAAAATAAACGTGCCGAAGCAGATAGACAACAAGAAATCGATGATGCAAAAGCACTTAAAGAACAGTTAAAAGATATCGAAGTTGAAGTATCAGCTAAAACAGGTGAAGGCGGCAAACTATTTGGTTCAATCAGTACGAAACAAATTGCCGAAGCGCTAAAAAAACAACATGATATTAAAATCGACAAACGTAAAATGGACTTACCACATGGTATTCATGCACTAGGATATACTAATGTTCCAGTGAAATTAGACAAAGAAGTCGAAGGTACAATCCGTGTGCACACTGTAGAACAATAATTTAAAGATATGACGCGAGAATAGTACATGATTACTATTATAGGTGCAATTATATAAGATGTATGACTTATACAATTTGTTAACCTCTGAAATATCTGTAGTGTATCTCGTGACAATATCAGATGACGATAAAATAAAAGATGGATTGAAATAAGAGGTGTAAGTAGATAATGGATGGAATGTATGAGCAAAATCAAATGCCACATAGCAATGAAGCTGAACAATCTGTCTTAGGTGCCATTATTATAGATCCAGAACTCATTAATACTACTCAGGAAGTCTTGCTTCCTGAGTCGTTTTATAGAGGCGCCCATCAACATATTTTTCGAGCAATGATGCACCTAAATGAGGATAATAAGGAAATTGATGTTGTCACATTGATGGATCAATTATCAAGTGAAGGTAGCTTAAATGAAGCGGGCGGCCCTCAATATCTCGCCGAACTATCGACGAGTGTACCGACAACGCGAAATGTTCAGTACTATACGGATATCGTTTTTAAACATGCGTTGAAACGGAAACTTATTCAAACCGCTGATAGTATAGCGAATGATGGCTATAATGATGAATTAGAATTAGATACGATTTTAAGTGACGCCGAACGACGTATTCTAGAACTATCTTCTACTAGAGAAAGTGATGGTTTTAAAGATATTAGGGATGTCTTAGGACAGGTATATGAAACCGCAGAAGAACTCGATCAAAATAGTGGTCAAACACCAGGTATTCCAACTGGTTATCGTGACTTAGACCAAATGACTGCTGGTTTTAACCGTAATGATTTAATCATTCTAGCGGCACGTCCTTCAGTAGGTAAGACTGCCTTTGCCTTAAATATTGCGCAAAAGGTTGCCACACATGAAGATATGTATACTGTCGGTATCTTTTCACTTGAGATGGGTGCCGACCAATTGGCAACACGTATGATTTGTAGTTCTGGTAACGTTGATTCCAATCGTTTAAGAACTGGGACGATGACTGAAGAAGATTGGAGTCGCTTTACGATTGCGGTAGGTAAGCTATCACGAACTAAAATCTTCATAGACGATACGCCAGGTATCCGTATCAATGATTTACGTTCTAAATGTCGTCGACTCAAACAAGAGCACGGTCTTGATATGATTGTGATTGATTATCTACAATTGATTCAAGGAAGCGGATCACGTTTCTCAGATAACCGTCAACAAGAAGTTTCAGAGATTTCACGTACACTTAAGGCGATTGCACGTGAATTAGAATGTCCAGTTATTGCACTGAGTCAGTTATCACGTGGCGTTGAACAGCGACAAGATAAACGTCCTATGATGAGTGATATTCGTGAATCTGGTTCTATAGAACAAGATGCCGACATTGTCGCTTTCTTATATCGTGATGATTATTATAATCGTGGTGAAGGTGATGAAGAAGATGACGATGCTGGTTTTGAACCACAGACAAATGATGATAACGGTGAAATTGAAATCATCATCGCCAAACAACGTAACGGTCCAACAGGTACTGTGAAACTTCACTTTATGAAACAATATAATAAATTTACAGACATTGATTATGCTCATGCAGATATGTCATAAAAAATATTTTTCCGTACAATAATTTTTTAAACTATTTATTGTACGGTTTTTATTTTGTTTTTCTCTTTTGAAAATGTTGGAAGTATGTGTATGTATTTTACTTATATATCCTTTGGATAACTGTCATAGAAACGTTTGAAAGTGATTTTGCACAGAAAAAATACTGAAAGATGATGCGTTATCGAACGCTAATTAATGTTCGATTTTTATTTGCAAATTCAAAATCATATTGGTAAAATACCTAGTGGTTAAACGAGAAAAACTTGGAGGTGCTCATATGTCATCAATCGTAGTAGTTGGGACACAATGGGGAGACGAAGGTAAAGGTAAAATAACAGACTTTTTAGCAGAGCAAGCAGACGTAATTGCTAGATTTTCTGGTGGTAACAATGCGGGACATACGATTCAATTCGGTGGAGAAACTTACAAATTACACTTAGTACCATCAGGCATCTTTTATAAAGATAAATTAGCTGTAATCGGTAACGGTGTTGTTGTAGATCCAGTCGCATTATTAAAAGAACTAGATGGGTTAAATGAACGTGGCATTTCAACTGACAACCTACGCATCTCAAATCGCGCACAAGTCATTTTACCTTATCACCTAGCTCAAGACGAATATGAAGAACGTCGTCGTGGCGATAATAAAATCGGTACAACGAAAAAAGGTATCGGCCCAGCATACGTAGATAAAGCACAACGTATCGGTATTCGCATGGCAGACTTATTAGAAAAGGAAACATTCGAACGCCGACTTAAAGAAAATATTGAATATAAAAACGCATACTTTAAAGGCATGTTTAACGAAACTTGTCCAACATTCGATGAAATCTTTGACGAATATTATGCTGCAGGTCAACGTTTAAAAGACTATGTGACAGACACAGCTAAAATTTTAGACGATGCAAATGTGGCTGATGAAAAGGTATTATTCGAAGGTGCACAAGGTGTCATGTTAGATATCGACCATGGTACATATCCATTCGTTACATCTAGTAATCCAGTTGCAGGTAACGTTACAGTAGGTACAGGTGTTGGCCCTACATCAGTGTCTAAAGTGATTGGTGTATGTAAATCATATACATCTCGTGTAGGTGACGGTCCATTCCCAACTGAACTTTTTGATGAAGATGGCCACCATATTAGAGAAGTGGGTCGTGAATATGGTACAACTACTGGACGTCCACGTCGTGTAGGTTGGTTCGACTCAGTTGTATTACGTCATTCACGTCGTGTAAGTGGTATCACAGATCTTTCAATTAACTCAATCGACGTTTTAACAGGATTAGACACAGTTAAAATTTGTACTGCTTACGAATTAGATGGTGAAAAAATTACTGAGTACCCAGCAAACTTAGATCAATTAAGACGTTGTAAACCTATCTTCGAAGAGCTTCCAGGTTGGACTGAAGACATTACAGGTTGCCGTAGTTTAGATGAGCTTCCTGAGAATGCACGTAATTACTTAGAGCGTATTTCAGAATTATGCGGTGTCCATATTTCAATCTTCTCAGTAGGTCCAGACCGCGAACAAACGAATTTATTAGAGCAACTTTGGTAGAATAAAACGTCAAGAAAGCATGTGAGTTTTGTTTAATTAGAGCATTGAGCGCATTGAGCACAATGATTAACATCATTCTTAGTCCAATATGCATGAAAGTAAAAAAGCTTTCTAACTCATATCTATCAATATTTGCAGTGAATCATTTTTAAACAGGCGGCCACAACTTAATGGTCGCCTGTTATTTATTTTGGAGTAGGACAATGATTCTCAATCTCCTTTTGTCATACTCCAGTTTTATTTTAAAACAGCAATTTGAAATTAGTTTTGAATGAAATCAATGGTTTTATTCTTCTCCACAGTAAGCTTCATAGTATGATTGTGTTGGTTGATTAACGAAACAAAAATATTATTAAATTTATGTAAAAAATATCTTGTCATCAAAAGTAGAGCTATGCTATAATCTATCTTGTGCTTAAGAACGGCTCCTTGGTCAAGCGGTTAAGACACCGCCCTTTCACGGCGGTAACACGGGTTCGAGTCCCGTAGGAGTCACCATTCTAGGTCCCGTAGTGTAGCGGTTAACACGCCTGCCTGTCACGCAGGAGATCGCGGGTTCGATTCCCGTCGGGACCGTATTGCCTACCCAATAGGGTAGGCATTTTTTTTATGCTTTTTTACATACAACATTGTACCTTCACTTTATTAATCTTTCTAATTCACATTACCTACTTTATTTAACATGCAATGAAAACTTAATATTCCTATACACGCTTATATTTCTATAATTACAAACACTGTCATTACTGCACTTTTGACATATACGAAAACGATAAAATATGATGATAAACCTAAACAAAAGCGTCAAGCATATTGCAAAAGTCTAACTTATTTTGCGGAACTGTATTTCAATGGTAAAATTATAAATAATATTATTCTATAATTTTAAATACTAAAATAGAATTAACCGTTCATAAATGGTAAATTATATAATAGGTAGCTAT
>ERZ1464571.59-NODE-59-length-13091-cov-8.791961_pt1 | contig 13091 bp, 10 predicted proteins | sample MGYA00563956_ERZ1464571 | MGnify/ENA primary metagenome ERZ1464571 (study PRJEB39283, sample SAMN07833129) | human skin metagenome | isolation source: Scalp | host: Homo sapiens | place: India: Bengaluru | collected 2015-06-26 ...
TTTACAATCTAGTGAATGTTTTAAATGATAATATGCAAACATCTGATACTCATATTTATGCAGTCGGTGAATGTGCCGAACATGATGGGAAAGTTTATGGATTGGTGGCGCCACTTTATGAACAAGGCAAAGTGCTAGCAGATTATTTAACTGGTAAAGAAACAAAAGGTTATAAAGGATCTACTACTTTCACTTCACTTAAAGTATCTGGTTGTGATTTATATAGCGCAGGGCAAATTGTTGAAGATGAAGATATCCATGGTGTAGAAATTTTTAATAGTGTCGACAATATCTACAAAAAAGTGTATTTAAGTCAGGGGCAAGTCGTTGGTGCTGTCTTGTATGGTGATACTGATGATGGATCACGATTTTATAATATGATGAAAAAACATGAAACGCTTGAAGATTATACACTTGTTTCTTTATTACATAAAGGTGATGAAGATGCGGGGACATCTATCGCTGATATGTCTGATGATGAAACAATTTGTGGATGTAATGGTGTTGATAAAGGAACAATCGTCAATGCTATAACAACTAAAGGTTTAACGTCTGTAGATGAAGTGACTAAAGCAACAAAAGCAGGTAATTCATGTGGTAAGTGTAAAGGTCAAATCGGTGAGTTATTACAATATACGTTAGGTGACGACTTTATTGCTGCAAAACCAACAGGTATTTGTCCATGTACTGATTTAACAAGAGACCAAATTGTAACTCAAATCAGAGCTAAAAATCTCAAATCATCAAAAGAAGTACGACACGTTCTTGATTTCAAAGATAAAGATGGTTGTCCTAAATGTCGACCTGCAATTAATTATTATTTAAATATGGTTTATCCTTTTGAACATCGAGACGAAAAAGATTCTCGATTCGCTAATGAAAGATATCATGCAAATATACAAAATGATGGTACTTTCTCAGTGATTCCTCAAATGCGCGGTGGTGTTACAGATGCTGACCAACTTATTCGATTAGGAGAAGTTGCTAAAAAGTATAACGTACCACTTGTTAAAGTAACAGGTTCGCAACGTGTAGGCTTATATGGATTGAAGAAAGAAGAATTACCACAAGTTTGGAAAGATTTAGGAATGCGTTCTGCTTCTGCTTATGGTAAAAAGACGCGTTCTGTTAAAAGTTGCGTAGGTAAAGAGTTTTGTCGTTTTGGTACACAATACACAACTCGACTAGGAATAAGACTTGAAAAAACATTTGAATATATTGATACACCTCATAAATTTAAAATGGGAGTATCAGGCTGTCCGAGAAGTTGTGTAGAGTCTGGTGTTAAAGATTTTGGCGTTATATCTGTTGAAAATGGCTACCAAATATTTATCGGAGGTAATGGTGGTACTGATGTTACTGTAGGTAAATTATTAACGACAGTTGAAACCGAAGATGAAGTGATTCAATTATGTGGTGCCCTCATGCAGTATTACAGAGAAACAGGTGTTTACGCTGAAAGAACAGCACCATGGTTAGAACGTATGGGCTTTGAAAATGTCAAGAATGTCTTATTAAATCAAGAAAAGCAAAAAGAACTGTATTTAAGAATTATGGAAGCCAAAAAAGCAGTTGAGAATGAACCATGGGAAGCTATTGTTGAAAATAAAGAAGCACAAAAAATCTTTGAAGTTGAGAAGGTGTAAGAATGAAAGCTAAAGAAAAGGTTAAAGTTACAACAATGAATGAAATGATTCCTCAAATAGGCAAAAAAGTAGTTGTAAACGAAAAAGAAATAGGTATTTTTCTCACAGATAATGGTGATTTATATGCCATTGGAAATATATGTCCGCATAAAGAAGGACCGTTGTCTGAAGGGACTGTAAGTGGTGATTATGTTTACTGTCCGTTACACGATCAAAAAATAGCTTTAAAAACTGGAGAAGTACAACAACCTGATACAGGATGTGTAGAGACATACGAAGTAGAAGTTATTGATGGAGATATTTACTTATGTCTATAACTTATCCTGGCACAGTTTATCTAATCGGTGCAGGACCAGGCAATCCCAACTTATTAACTAAAAAAGCTGAACGGTTAATTAGATCAGCTGACGTGATTTTATTTGATCGTCTCGTAAATCCTTTCATCTTACAATATGCTTCTTCTCAAACAAAAGTGATTAATGTGGGAAAGAAACCTTATTGTAAACACATTCAACAAGGGGAGATTAATCAAAAAATTGTTGAAGCAGCCAATCAATATCAATGTGTGGTGAGACTAAAGGGGGGAGATCCTGCGATTTTTGGTAGAATTACAGAAGAAGTACAAACATTAGAACATCATCATATTCATTATGAGATTGTCCCTGGTGTGACATCAGCAAGTGCTGCTGTAGCAACTATGAATATGGGATTAACAATGCGTTCTATCGCACCGAGTGTGACTTTCTCAACTGGTCATTTTAAAGATTCGGTTAATCACGATACGGATATTAGGAACTTGATTAATGGAGGCACTTTAGCTATTTATATGGGTGTGAAAAGATTAGGTCAAATTATTAAACAAATTGAATCATATACGAATGAAGACTACCCCATTGCAATAGTGTTTAATGCTTCCTGCTACAATGAAAAGATTGTTATAGGTCATTTAAGTACGATTGAAGAACAATTGGTTTCTCAACAACTAGAAGGTCATCCAGGCATATGCATTTTAGGTAATATACTTGATGACGTTAATCGTACGTTATTGAATAATAATAAGAATGACAAGGGAAATCTATATTTAATCAAGGGAGATAAAGAACGTGCAATTGCAAAGGCTGAAACTTTATATGATGAAGGAATCCAATGTCTGATTGATTTTGACCATAGCTACCACATTTCTCAACAAAACGTGTATAACGAAATGATTAAACACAAGAGTATTAAAACAATATATGTATAAAACATTTGGGTCTACAGGTTCATTATGAATTTGTAGGCCTTATTTTTTAGGGAATCTCTAACATCAATTAGGACATTCCCTAATATAATGGCTTTGTGAAAAAATGTACAATAAAGATAAGACACAATACCTATGCATTGAGAAAGGATATAACCTTGTATGGTGGGAGGATTAATAAAATGGGAAAATTTGGATTGAATTTCTTTAAACCAACAGAAAAGTTTAATGGAAATTGGTCGGTATTAGAGCATAAAAGTCGAGAATGGGAAAAGATGTATAGAGAAAGATGGAGCCACGACAAAGTTGTGAGAACGACGCATGGTGTTAACTGTACTGGATCATGTTCATGGAAAGTATTTGTCAAAAATGGCGTAATTACATGGGAAAATCAACAAATTGATTATCCAAGTTGTGGACCTGATATGCCAGAATTTGAGCCAAGAGGTTGTCCGAGAGGTGCATCATTTTCTTGGTATGAGTATAGTCCGTTAAGAGTTAAATATCCTTATATTAGAGGTAAATTATTAGATTTATGGACCGAAGCGCTTGAAGAACAAAATGGAAACCGAATTGCAGCATGGGCATCCATCGTAGAAAATGAAGAAAAAGCCAAACAATATAAAGAAGCAAGAGGTAAAGGTGGACACGTCAGAGCAAATTGGAAAGATGTCACAGATATCATTGCAGCTCAAATTTTATACACCATAAAAAAAGATGGACCGGATCGTATTGCTGGATTTACTCCTATACCTGCTATGTCGATGATTAGTTATGCTTCAGGAGCAAGATTTATTAATTTGTTAGGTGGAGAAATGTTAAGTTTTTACGATTGGTATGCTGATTTACCACCTGCATCTCCACAAATTTGGGGTGAGCAAACAGACGTGCCAGAATCCAGTGATTGGTACAACGCCTCATACATAATGATGTGGGGATCAAACGTTCCATTAACACGTACACCTGACGCACATTTTATGACTGAAGTTAGATATAAAGGGGCGAAAGTTATTTCAGTAGCACCTGATTATGCTGAGAATGTTAAGTTCGCCGATCATTGGCTTGCACCACATCCAGGGACAGATGCAGCGGTAGCACAAGCAATGACACATGTTATTTTACAGGAATATTATGAAAATCAACCGAATAATATGTTTATTAACTATGCTAAGCAATATTCTGATATGCCGTTTGTCATTATGTTAGATGAAGATGAGAATGGCTATAAAGCAGGTAGATTCTTGCGTGCTTCTGATTTAGGGATGTCAGGTGAAAATAATGAATGGAAGCCAGTTATTCAAGACAAATTGAGTCAACAATTACTTGTTCCTAATGGCACAATGGGGCAACGTTGGGAAGAAGGAAAAAAATGGAATTTGAAACTTGAAACAGAGGACGGTACACCTATTGATCCAATGTTATCAATGGCTGAAAGTGACTATCATGTTGAAACGATTCAATTTCCATATTTTGATAGCAGTGGTGATGGTATCTTTGAGAGACCTATTGCAACGAGAACTATTCAATTAGCTAACGGAGAAGAAGTTAAAATTGCTACGGTTTATGATTTAATGACGAGTCAATATGGTGTAGAACGTTTTGAACATGAACTAGAAGCTACATCTTATGATGACGCATCTTCTAAATATACTCCCGCTTGGCAAGAACAAATTACAGGTATCAAAAAAGAATTAGTGACGAAAGTGGCAAAAGAATTTGCACAAAATGCTATTGATACTGGTGGACGCTCAATGATTATTATGGGTACTGGTATCAACCATTGGTTTAACTCCGATACTATTTATCGTTCAATTCTTAACTTAGTACTATTGTGTGGTTGTCAAGGCGTTAACGGTGGTGGTTGGGCACACTATGTCGGACAAGAAAAATGTCGACCAATTGAAGGATGGAATACTATTGCATTTGCTAAAGATTGGCAAGGTCCTCCACGTTTACAAAATGGTACAAGTTGGTTCTATTTCGCTACAGATCAATGGAAGTATGAAGAATCAAATGTAGATAAATTAAAATCACCTTTAGCTGAAAATATTAAGCATCAACATCCAGCTGATTACAATGTAACTGCTGCTCGTATGGGATGGTTGCCTTCATATCCACAGTTTAATAAAAACAGTCTATTATTTGGTGAAGAAGCTAAAGATGAAGGTGATGATTCAAATGAAACCATCTTACAAAAAGCGATTGAATCAGTTAAAAATAAAGATACACAATTTGCGATAGAAGATCCAGATTTAAGAAAAAACCATCCTAAAACATTATTTGTATGGAGATCTAATTTAATTTCTAGTTCAGCTAAAGGACAAGAATACTTTATGAAGCACTTGTTAGGTGCGCGCTCTGGTTTAATGGCAGAGCCAAATGAAGATGATAAACCAGAGGAAATTAAATGGCGCGAGGATACAGAAGGGAAACTTGATTTATTAGTATCACTTGATTTCAGAATGACTGCGACGCCATTATATTCAGATATCGTTTTACCTGCTGCAACTTGGTATGAAAAACATGATTTATCTTCTACAGACATGCATCCATTTATTCATCCATTTAACCCAGCGATCGACCCATTATGGGAATCGCGTTCGGACTGGGATATTTATAAAACTCTAAGTAAAGCTGTTTCAGAAATGGCCAAAGATTATCTTCCAGGTAAATTTAAAGATGTCGTAACTACACCATTAGGACATGATTCAAAACAAGAAATTTCAACTGAATACGGTATTGTAAAAGATTGGTCTAAAGGAGAAATTGAAGGTGTGCCAGGTAAAACAATGCCTAATTTTTCTATCGTAGAGCGAGACTATACACAAATTTACGATAAATTCGTTACTGTTGGTCCAAAACTAGAAAAAGGAAAAATAGGTGCTCATGGTGTGAGTTATAACGTTAGTGAAGAGTACGAAGAACTTAAAAGTATGGTTGGAACTTGGAATGATGATAATACTACTTCAGTTAAAAATGATAGACCGAGAATAGATACAGCGAGAAAAGTAGCAGATGTCATTTTGAATATATCCTCTGCTACAAACGGCAAATTATCACAAAAGTCATATGAAGATTTAGAAAATCAAACAGGTATGGAACTTAAAGATATTTCTAAGGAACGTGCTTCTGAAAAGATATCATTCTTAAACATTACTTCTCAGCCAAGAGAAGTGATTCCAACTGCAGTATTCCCTGGCTCTAATAAAGATGGAAGACGCTACTCACCGTTTACAACTAATGTTGAACGTTTAGTGCCATTTAGAACGCTAACAGGACGTCAAAGTTATTATATTGATCATGAGGTATTCCAACAATTTGGAGAAAGTTTACCGGTATATAAACCTACTTTACCTCCAATGGTATTTGGTGCTCGTGATAAAAAAGTTAAAGGTGGACAAGATACATTAGTGCTTCGATACCTTACACCTCATGGAAAATGGAACATTCATTCAACTTATCAAGATAATGAACGCATGTTGACATTGTTTAGAGGTGGACCAGTTGTATGGATTTCAAATGAAGACGCAGCTGACCATGGTATTAATGATAACGACTGGTTAGAAGTATACAACAGAAACGGAGTTGTTACTGCCAGAGCTGTAACATCTCATCGTATGCCTAGAGGCACAATGTTTATGTATCATGCACAAGATAAACACATAGAGACACCTGGTTCTGAAATTACTGATACTCGTGGAGGTTCTCATAATGCACCTACTCGTATTCACCTGAAACCTACTCAATTAGTAGGAGGGTATGCACAAATTAGTTATCACTTTAACTATTATGGACCAATTGGAAATCAAAGAGATGAGTATGTAGCTGTTAGAAAAATGAAGGAGGTCAATTGGCTTGAAGATTAAAGCGCAAGTTGCAATGGTATTGAATCTAGACAAATGTATTGGTTGTCATACTTGCAGTGTGACATGTAAAAACACATGGACAAATCGACCTGGTGCAGAATATATGTGGTTTAATAACGTAGAAACAAAACCGGGTGTAGGATATCCAAAAAGATGGGAAGACCAAGGACAATATAAAGGTGGTTGGGTGCTAAATAAAAAAGGGAAGCTTGAATTAAAATCTGGTAACAGATGGTCAAAAATTGCTTTAGGTAAAATCTTCTATAATCCAGACATGCCACTCATTCAAGATTATTATGAACCGTGGACATATAACTATGAACACTTAACAAATGCTAAACAAGGACAGCACTCTCCCGTGGCGACAGCTCACTCTTTAATTTCAGGTGATAGATTGAATCTTAAATGGGGGCCAAACTGGGAAGATGATTTAGCTGGAGGTCACATTACAGGACCTGAGGATCCAAATATTCAGAAAATAGAGGAAGATATTAAATTCCAATTCGATGAGACATTTATGATGTATTTACCAAGACTATGTGAACACTGTTTAAATCCAAGTTGCGTAGCATCTTGTCCATCAGGAGCTATGTATAAACGAGATGAGGATGGTATCGTACTCGTCGATCAAGAAGCCTGTCGTGGTTGGAGATACTGTATGACTGGATTTCCGAATAAAAAAGAATATTTTAACTGGAAAACGAATAAAGCTTTAAAAATTACATTTTATTTCCCACCAATCCAAGCAGGAATGCCAACTGTTTGTTCTGAAACTTGTACAGGACGTATGAGATATTTAGGTGTTTTATTATATGACGCAGATCGTGTTCAAGAAGCGGCTTCAGCTAAAGATGAAAAAGACTTATACGAAAAACAATTAGACCTATTCCTTGATCCATTTGATGAAGAAGTCATTGCACAAGCTGAAAAAGATGGAATAAATCAAGAATGGATCACAGCAGCTCAAAACTCACCAGTGTATAAATTGGCAATAGAATATAAAATGGCCTTTCCATTGCATCCTGAATTTAGAACTATGCCAATGGTATGGTATTGTCCACCTTTAAGTCCTATTATGAGTTATTTCGAAGGTGAAAATGCAGGTCAAAATCCAGATATGATTTTCCCAGCTATTGAGGAAATGCGTTTACCTATTCAATACTTAGCAAATTTATTAACTGCTGGAGACACTGAACCTGTTAAAGAGGGCTTACAAAAAATGGCGATGATGCGAAGTTATATGCGTTCTCAAATAACAAACCAACCTTTCGATACATCTAAATTAGAACGATTAGGACTTACTGAAAGACAGATGACTGAAATGTATCGCTTACTAGGTATTGCTAAATATGAAGATCGTTTTGTTGTGCCTTCTTCTCATAAAGAAACATATTTAGATACTTATAAAGCGCAAGGAAGTCAAGGTTACGGTGGAGAGTACTTTGGCTCTAATTGTGAAGGTTGTGGTGTTGCAGTTCAATCAGGTAAAACTGGACAAGAAATTTATAATGAAAATTTCTATGGAGGGATCTTCCGTGATTAACCTTGAACAATTAAGTCTATACCAAGATAGCTTAGGCTATCTTGGTCAACAAATGAATTTTCCAGAAAAAATGACATTTCATCCAAAAATATTTGAAGAAACTATTTCTAAGTCTCACCCCGGCTACGAAGATTTGCTTGCATATAGAGAAGTCATGATGAATTATACTTTGTCAGAAATTAAAGCTATATATACAGATACATTTGATTTTAGTAAAAAACACCCACTCTATATGACATTTAATAAATAGATACTTATAAAGCGCAAGGAAGTCAAGGTTACGGTGGAGAGTACTTTGGCTCTAATTGTGAAGGTTGTGGTGTTGCAGTTCAATCAGGTAAAACTGGACAAGAAATTTATAATGAAAATTTCTATGGAGGGATCTTCCGTGATTAACCTTGAACAATTAAGTCTATACCAAGATAGCTTAGGCTATCTTGGTCAACAAATGAATTTTCCAGAAAAAATGACATTTCATCCAAAAATATTTGAAGAAACTATTTCTAAGTCTCACCCCGGCTACGAAGATTTGCTTGCATATAGAGAAGTCATGATGAATTATACTTTGTCAGAAATTAAAGCTATATATACAGATACATTTGATTTTAGTAAAAAACACCCACTCTATATGACATTTAATAAATTTGACACGCAAAAGGAACGTGGTCAAATGCTAGCTAAATTAAAGGTTTTATACGAAATGTTTGGACTAAAAATGGTTGATAATGAATTATCTGATTTTCTCCCATTGATGCTACAGTTTTTGCAAGTTGCTGATTTTAAAAATGATAGTCGAGCACAGGAAAACCTTCAACTTGTCATTATGATTATTGAAGATGGTACGTATGAAATGGCAAATACCCTTGCTGAAAACAATAATCCCTATGCATATGTTGTCAGTGCATTAAGAAAAACGTTAAAAGCGTGTATCATGCCTTTGAAAGAGGTGGAAAATCATGCTTAATCAATTTGTATGGGTTATTTATCCATATTTATGTTTAGCAATATTTGTTATTGGACATATCGCAAGATATAAATATGATCAATTTTCATGGACGGCAAAGTCGAGTGAAATGATTGAAAAGAAACGATTAAAATGGGGAAGTTTACTTTTTCATTTAGGTATTATTCCGGTGTTCTTTGGTCATGTTGTGGGATTATTGATTCCCGCTAATTGGTTAGAGGCAATAGGAGTAAATAATCATATATATCATATAGGTGCAGTTTATATAGGTAGTGTTTTTGGTATAATAACATTAATAGGGATGTTGTTGCTAACTTTAAGACGACTATCCATCAAAAACGTTAGACGATTAAGTTCATTTTCAGATATATTTGTGAATATCGTTTTGTTGATTATTTTAATAATGGGTTGTTATTCTACGCTTGTAACCAATGCGATTCAACCTGAATTTGATTATCGTCAAACCATTGCGATATGGTTTAGACATTTATTCATGTTTTCTCCAAATGCTGACTTAATGTTAAACGTGCCTTGGTCGTTTAAAATGCACATATTATTAGGGTTTACAGTGTTTGCGTGTTGGCCATTTACTCGTTTAGTACATGTTTGGAGTGTACCACTGTCTTATATGAATAGAAGATATATTGTTTATCGCAAAAACAAAATTTAATTTATTATGAGGTGAAAGTGTGGAACCAGAATCTTTAAAACATAATCAACATTTACAAATGAATTTAGATAAGTTGAGAGCACAAGAGGGTTATGATTTTGGTGGTATCGCTTTATATGATTATCATCACACTTCATGACCAATTAAATGGCAATATGTTTCAGGTAACACAAATGATAGATATAAACTTATCATTTTGAGAAAGGGTAGAGGGCTTGCTGGAATGGTGATGAAAACCGGTAAACGTATGGTTATTGCTGATGTAGATACAGCTTTATCTCCAGAAGAGAAAGTTAAATTTCCAATCATTCTTAGTGAGTCATTGACAGCTGTAGTTGCAGTCCCTTTATGGTTAGAAAATTCAATGTATGGCGTTTTACTATTAGGTCAAAGAAATCATCAGCCGTTACCTCAGTCATTGGACCAACTTAATATTGAAAAACAAATCGGTATTTTTACAGAAATAAACTAGGTGGTAAATATGTTGGAGCAAACTGATTTAAGTTTAGAGCAATTACTTAAGAATTATTATGAAACCACGAACGAGAAAATTGTATTTGTTAATAGGCAAGGCAAAATTATTGCTATGAATGACGCAGCAAAAGATATTTTAACTGAGGAAGATAATTATAATGCTATGACAAATGCGATTTGTCATCGATGCGAAGGATACTCTAATGAATATGATGTACAATCGTGTAAAGATTGTTTTTTAGAGACAACGCAATTACAACATTCAAATTTCCAAGTATTTATGAAGACAAAAGATAATGAAATTAAGCCTTTTACAGCTATGTATCAAAATATTGATGAACAAAGAGGTATTAGTGCACTTACCTTACAGAATGTGGCGCCCCAGATTGAAAGGCAAGAAAAGATGTATCAACAAAAAATGTTACATCGTTCAATTCAAGCACAAGAAAATGAACGAAAGCGTATTTCTAGAGAATTACATGATAGTGTAATACAGGATATGCTCAATATAGATGTTGAACTAAGGCTTTTGAAATATAAGCATAGGGATAAGGTGTTAGCTGAAACATCTCAACGTATAGAAGGACTATTATCACAGCTTATTGATGATATTAGAAATATGTCTGTTGAATTAAGACCTTCTTCTCTCGACGATTTAGGTATTGAAGCAGCTTTTAAATCATATTTTAAACAGTTTGAAGAAAATTATGGTATGCATATTAAATATGATTCGAACATTAAAGGCATGCGTTTTGATAGTGAAATTGAAACAGTTGTGTATCGTGTAGTTCAAGAGGGTGTATTTAATGCTCTAAAATATGCTGAGGTTAATGAAATTGAGGTAAGTACGCATAGTGATGGCAAGCAGCTTGTAGCAGAGGTTGTGGATCGAGGTAAAGGGTTTAGTTTAGATAATCACCCTAAAGGCTCTGGACTTGGATTGTACGGAATGAGAGAACGTGCAGAATTAGTTAACGGTCATGTTAATATAGAGACACATATTAATAGAGGTACTATAATTACATTAGATATACCGATTTAAGTTGATGATGTAAGTTGGGGGAATTGAAGTGAAAATAGTTATAGCGGATGACCATGCAGTTGTTAGGACAGGGTTTTCAATGATATTAAATTATCAAGAAGATATGGAAGTTGTTGCAACTGCAGCTGACGGGGTTGAAGCTTATCAAAAAGTGTTAGAACATCGACCAGATGTTTTAATTTTAGATTTGAGCATGCCGCCAGGAGAGTCAGGCTTAATCGCAACCAGTAAAATTTCTGAAAGTTTTCCTGAAACTAAAATTTTAATACTTACGATGTTTGATGACGAAGAATATTTATTTCATGTGTTAAAAAGTGGTGCTAAAGGATACATTTTAAAGAATTCACCTGATGAGCAATTAATATTGGCCGTACGTACAGTATATCAAGGTGAAACTTATGTAGATATGAAATTGACGACGTCTTTAGTCAATGAGTTTGTCAATCAATCACAAACGGCTGAAGTTTCACCATCTTCAGATCCATTTAAAATTTTATCGAAACGAGAGTTAGAAATATTACCTCTTATAGCAAAAGGCTATGGCAATAAAGATATTGCAGAAAAGTTGTTTGTATCAGTGAAAACGGTAGAAGCACATAAAACGCATATTATGACGAAACTAAATTTAAAGAGTAAACCTGAATTAGTTGAATATGCCTTAAAGAAAAAATTATTAGAATTTTAAATGTATATCATGATTGATTATTAGGGCTTACTTAGTCTATGGCTAAGTAGTCCTTTTTTTTGTACCTTTATATAGGGAAAAATAAAAGTAAAATCAGGGTATGTCCTTATGTTATTAATTACACAAACATATTAAAATGATTATGTGATTTATACTATGATTATAATTTTGTTTTATTTTATTAATTTTGACCTCTTATTAAGCCCTCACAAAGTACCAATACACCTTATAATTAAATCAGATGAAGGTGAATTAAAATGAACATGAAAAAGGGTGTTTCTCAGCTTACGTTACAGACATTGAGTTTGGTCGCAGGCTTTATGGCATGGAGTATCATTTCTCCATTAATGCCATTTATTTCACAAGACATTGATATTTCTCCAGGACAAATATCTGTCATTTTAGCTATTCCTGTTATTTTAGGTTCTGTACTACGTGTGCCATTTGGGTACTTAACTAACATTGTAGGAGCTAAATGGGTGTTTTTCTGGAGTTTTATTGTACTATTACTTCCAATTTTTCTTTTAGGTCAAGCTCAATCACCCGGTATGCTAATGCTATCAGGATTCTTTCTAGGAATTGGTGGCGCAATTTTTTCAGTAGGTGTTACTTCAGTACCTAAATACTTTTCAAAAGACAAAGTTGGTTTAGCAAATGGTATATATGGTGTAGGTAATATTGGTACTGCAGTTTCATCATTTTGTGCCCCAGTGTTAGCAGGTGCAATTGGCTGGCAAAATACAGTTCGTAGTTATTTAATTATTCTTAGTATATTTGCAATTTTAATGTTTCTTTTAGGGGATAAAAATGAGCCGAAAGTGAAGATTCCTTTGATGGCTCAAGTCAAAGACCTCTCTAAGAATTATAAGTTTTATTATTTAAGTTTGTTGTATATTATTACTTTTGGAGATTATTTGTCTTTTGGGATATTTATACCTAACTTCATAGAGGAGAATTTATT
>ERZ1464571.65-NODE-65-length-12398-cov-6.967917_pt1 | contig 12398 bp, 7 predicted proteins | sample MGYA00563956_ERZ1464571 | MGnify/ENA primary metagenome ERZ1464571 (study PRJEB39283, sample SAMN07833129) | human skin metagenome | isolation source: Scalp | host: Homo sapiens | place: India: Bengaluru | collected 2015-06-26 ...
TTTCGCTGCGGACATCTATTTGCCTGGGACTTCAAGCAGGGACAACGCTTGTCTTCGCGGATGGTAGTAAAGAGGCTTTGCGGGGAGATCCCGCACACAACTATGTGCAAGAACTGCTGGCAGAGCATGAAGATATGGCCCTGTTTTCTGCCCTGAGCTTTCTACAGGGGAAAGACTTAGCGAGTTTTGAACTTACCGACGGGCAGTCAGCTCTCCAAGAAGCATTGGATGCTGCCGCCAGTGAGCAGAATGATGGTGCCATGTCGGGGGACCATATTTTGGATGCGGCCCAGGCTGAATGTGATCGCTATTTCACAAAAACTGGACGTCCCAACAAGGAACGCAATCACAGTATTCAGGAAGAAGAAAAACTTACACAGGAGATTGCTGATCTTAAAGACCAGATAAAGGAAACACACGACATAGCGCAGAATGTCACGGAGCTTGCGACGCAGCGCGATACTTTAGCCGACCAGATTCACCAGGTAGAAGCGGACGAAAAAGAACTACAGCAGCAGGCGAAAAACTATGCCCATCAGCGACAGCAGAAAGATAAGTTACGCACTCAATTGACGGCAAATGAAGCGACGCTAGCTGCTGCACAGGCTGTTGTAGAAGCCGATAGTAATCTTCTTAACCAGCATGAGAATGTCCAAAAACGCATAAAAAATGCGGAAAAAGAGTTAGCGGACTTGCCATCTGCAGATGGCAACGAAGTAACGGAACTAGAAAAGAAGTGTGCGCAGTTAGCAACAGCACTTGAAGAGATGACGAGCGCTACTCATCTAGTAGATCTTGTGAAGCGTGAATATGCTCTCCACGACATACAAGAACAGGCGAAAAAACTTCGTGAAGCAGTAGACGATGCTGCTGAAAAACGTGCGTCCTTTGCCCATAATCCTGCGGTGTATCAGCAGGCAGAGAAACTCCACACGGAAACGGAAAGTCTTCGCCAAGCACTCAACGCAACAGCTGGAACAATCACCATCACACCACAGACGGAGGATAGCCACATCCTCTGTAATGGCGGGGAACTCCACGAATCTTTACGCGCCGACTTGGGGCAGCCGCTCACTATTGAAGTCCCTGGGCATGTCACTATTGCAGTGGAACCGGCAGCTGAAGCAGCACACTTGCACGACATGTTGCAACAGCAGGAAAACGATTACCAGGCTGCGCTTGCAGAACTACACGTTAGCGACTGGCAGAGTGCAGCTGCGCAAGCCGATGCATGGGAAAAAGCTGATGAGGCATACACCACTGCCACTACAGACCTACAGACGTTTGACGCAGTGCATCCAGAATCACGTCTGTCGGAGGAAGAACAAACTCTTACACAAGAATTTGCGACATACCCCACGGAGCTTATCGACCAGGCCCGAGCAGGTACATTACCTACCCTGTCCGCAGATGATCTGGAAGAACTACGTAGTGGCTACACGGAAACAAAGCAGCGGTGGGAAGCTGCATCCCGGGATTATGAGAACGCATGTGCTCGGCGAGAAGTTCTCACCCAGACTCTTAACAGTGCACGTGAGGAAGAACAAGAACTTGCCCCGCTAGATGAGGAAGCAATGAAAGCTCATACTGCGGCACTTCACGAGCAGGAAGTTACTGTTTCTAAACAGCGTGCGAAAATCTCCGACTTTGACGCTATGCATGCCGACATGGGCGACCCAACACCAGCATTAAGTGATGCCACCAGCGCATTAACTAACCTTCGGGAAAAGTATCGCGAGGCTGAGAACAAATATCAGCATCAGCAAGGCGTCCTTGATTCACATTTGGACTTAGGACTGCACACCGCCCTGGAGGATAAAGAAGGACAGTGTGAAGAACTATCGCGTGCTAATAAGCGTGTCACTGCAGAGGCTGAGGCGGCTCGCTTACTCCGCGACACTCTTGTGGACGCCCGGCAACGTACCGCCGCCCGCTACCAAACCCCTTATGTCACTGCATTAACAGCACTTGGCCAGCACGTGTGGGGTGAGGATTTCTCCGTCAATGTTGCCGATAACCTCAGAATCGAAAGCGCGATTACACGGCCAGGCGGCAGCCCCATAGCCTATAAGGATCTTTCCACTGGTACGCGTGAACAGTTAGCTGTGCTCTCTCGACTAGCCTGCTACCAGCTGGTCAACCAGGGAAGTGTTCCCGTCATCTTGGACGATATCCTGGGCTATTCAGACCCTGAGCATCGTGGAGATATGGCCAAGGCAATAGAGACAGCAACAGCTCTCGCCGAGTCTGACCCCACATCAGTCGGCCAGCTCATCATCTTCACCTGTGACAGTAGCCGGTTTACAGAAATCCCTGGATTACATCTGGACTGGAACAATCCGACGGTGGAATAGCTTTACTTGCTGTGGTGGTGCCCCCGACACGATTCGAACGTGCGACCTTTGGTACCGGAAACCAATGCTCTATCCCCTGAGCTACGGAGGCGTAACGAATTTAGAGTGTACCAGTCAGTCCGCTTGACTACTAAAGCACTCCACCTGGACGGGTACCACTTTAGGGGCTTTACCACGTAGAATGGTCAATTGTGACGCCCGCAGAATTAGGAAAAGTTGTCCTTGCTGCCTTGCAGCAGGTCGTTAAAGAACAAAGTCTTGACTCTACTGTGCTTCCTTCGGAGGTGACGGTGGAGCGGCCGCGTAATCCCGAAAATGGCGATTATGCCACGACTATTGCTCTTCAGAGTGCGAAGAAGTTGGGGACTAATCCTCGTCAGCTCGCTACTGAGCTTGCCGCTGTGTTGGGGGAAGCGGATGCGATTGCGGAGGCTACTGTTGCGGGTCCTGGCTTTGTGAATATTCGCCTTGCTGCAGATGCGCAGGGTGAACTTGTGCGCACTATTGTGGCTGCGGGGGAGGACTTTGGCCGCGGCGATAGTCTCGCCGGGAAACGTATTAATCTCGAATTTGTTTCGGCGAACCCCACTGGCCCTATTCATTTGGGTGGTACCCGCTGGGCGGCTGTGGGTGATGCTCTGGGGCGTGTTATGGAGGCACAGGGGGCTCAGGTTACCCGCGAGTACTACTTCAATGATCACGGTAACCAGATTGATCGTTTTTCTAACTCTCTGGTGTTTTCTGCTCTGCATTTGCCGACGCCACCGGATGGTTACGCCGGTGACTACATTGATGACATTGCCGCCACTATTGTGGAAAAGAACCCTGGTGTGTGTGATCTTCCCGCGGATGAGCGTCAGGAAGTTTTCAGAAGCCAGGGCGTGGAGATGATGTTTGCGCATATTAAGCGCACTCTCCACGAGTTCGGCACTGATTTTGATGTCTACTTCCATGAGAATTCCCTATTTGAGGATGGCTCTGTTGATGCCGCGATTAAGATTCTCAAGGATTCTGACAAGCTCTACTTTGCAGATGGTGCCTGGTGGTTGCGGTCCACTGATTTTGGTGATGATAAGGATCGTGTTGTCATCAAGTCTGATGGTAATGCTGCCTATATCGCTGGCGATATCGCCTACGTAAAAAACAAGTTCGATCGTGGCCATGACCTGTGCATCTACATGTTGGGTGCGGACCATCATGGTTATATTGCCCGTCTCAAAGCTGCCGCGCAGGCCTTGGGCTATGACCCGGATGGGGTAGAGGTGCTTATTGGCCAGATGGTGAACTTGGTGCGTGACGGTAAAGCCGTCAAGATGTCGAAGCGTGCCGGCACCGTTATCACCCTTGACGATTTGGTTGAGGCTGTTGGGGTGGATGCTGCCCGTTACTCAATGATTCGTTCTTCCGTGGATTCCAGCCTGGATATTGATCTGGAATTGTGGGCATCCAAGTCCAATGACAACCCGGTTTTTTATGTGCAATATGCGCATGCTCGCCTCTGCTCTTTACAGCGTAAGGCTGAGGAGCTGGGTGTCACTGTTGATACCGCTGATCTTTCCTTGCTCACACACGAGCGAGAAGGGGATCTCATTCGTACCCTGGGTGAATTCCCCACAGTTGTGGCAAGTGCTGCTGAGTTGCGGGAACCGCACCGCGTCGCCCGCTACTTGGAAAATCTTGCAGCGTCCTACCACCGTTTCTATGACTCCTGTCAGGTTCTTCCCAAAGCTGACACTGTTGACCATGATGAAGACGCTGCTCTTCACTCAGCCCGCCTAGCCTTGTGTGCCGCAACTCGCCAGACTCTCGAGAATGGTCTGCAGCTCCTTGGCGTAACCGCACCGGAGCGCATGTGACTGTCAACCCCGCGGGATCCCGCCACGAAACTCACGAAGTAGCCGATCTGATGGGGGTGCGTAAGCCTCCCGCTAACATGAATGATCTGCCGAAGATCGTGTGGCCCGCTACGGCCTCTCGAAATGAGGATGGCGTTGTCACGATTGGTGGAGTAGCTGTCACTGACCTTGTATCCGAATATGGGACACCGCTTTTCGTCTTGGATGAAGAGGATTTCCGTGGTCGCGTTGCTACGATGGCGAAGTCTTTTGGAGGCCCCCAGAATGTTCACTATGCGGCCAAAGCATTTTTGTGTGGTGAGGTCGCCCGCTGGATTAACGAGGCTGGCCTCTGCATGGATGTTGCCTCCAGCTATGAGATGGGTGTTGCTCTAGCGGCAGGTTTTCCCGCTAACCGCATGACTCTGCATGGAAACAATAAGTCTGTGGAGGAGCTTCGGCAGGCTGTTGATTTAGGCGTTGCGCACATTGTTGTGGACTCGCTGTATGAGATTGACCGTCTTAATAAAGTTGCTGGTGAACTGGGTAAACGCCAGAACGTTTTTGTGCGTGTTACTTGTGGGGTAGAAGCCCATACGCATGACTTCATTGCCACGGCGCATGAGGACCAGAAGTTTGGTTTTTCGCTGGCGAGTGGCCAGGCTGCTGAAGCTGTGCAACGTGTTATTGAGGCAGATAACCTCATCCTGAATGGTTTGCATAGCCATATCGGTTCCCAGATTTTCGATGTTGACGGCTTTGAAATGGCTGCTCACCGCATTATCACTTTTTTTGCTGAGATTGTGGAGCAGTATGGGCCGGACGCTACGGAAGGCTTCTCCATAGTTGACCTTGGTGGCGGTTTTGGCATTGCCTACCTGGAATCTGATGATCCTCCGGCAATTGCCGACATTGCGGCTGATTTGCGGGCCATTGTTGAGCGGGAGGCTGCTGCAGCGGGTATTCCCACACCGCAGTTGATGGTGGAGCCGGGGCGTTCCATTGTGGGTCCTTCCATGGTGACGTTGTATACGGTTGGCACGTTGAAGGATATTGTGCTGCCTTCTGGAGTTATCCGTCGTTATGTGGCTGTTGATGGTGGTATGAGCGACAATATCCGTACCGCCCTGTATGATGCTGAGTACGACTGTCGATTGGTCAATCGAACAACTCAGGCAGATCCGGCTTTATGCCGCGTTGTTGGTAAACATTGCGAAAGTGGTGATGTTGTTGTTCGTGACACGTGGCAGCCTGTTGATATTCAGCCCGGCGATATCCTAGGTGTAGCAGCTACGGGAGCGTACTGTTACGCCATGGCCAGCCGCTATAATATGCTGCCACGGCCCGCTGTTGTGGCAGTGCGTGACGGTAAGTCCCGGCTTATTCTTCGTCGAGAAACGCTTGACGATCTGCTTAGTTTGGAGGTTTCATGACCCGCGAAGCTCATACTGAACTCCGTCAGCCCGAGGTTGGTGTTGCCATTCTCGGCATGGGAACAGTTGGAACAGAGGTAGTTCGTCTTCTTATTGAAAACAGTGATTCCTTCACCCACCGGGTAGGGGCGCCCATTGTTATTCGTGGTATTGCTGTCCGCGATACCCAACGTGATCGCGGAGTTGATCCCAGTCTTATCACTGATGATGCACAGGCTTTAATTGATCGCCCCGATGTTGACGTCGTTGTGGAAGTTATTGGCGGTATCGAGGGGTCACGCCAGCTTCTCCTATCTGCTTTGAAACAGGGTAAATCAGTTGTTACCGCCAATAAGGCTTTAGTGGCTGCACATTCTGCAGAGTTGGCCGCTGCCGCGGACGAGTCCCAGGTTGATCTTTATTTCGAGGCTGCAGTAGCGGGTGCAATTCCTATTATTGGGCCTTTGAAGCGGTCTATGGCTGGGGATGAGATCCAGCGCATTATGGGTATCGTTAACGGCACTACAAACTACATCCTCTCCGCGATGGATGCAACCGGCGCGGACTATGCCGAGACACTCGCTGAAGCCGGCCGTTTAGGCTATGCCGAAGCTGATCCTACTGCTGATGTAGAGGGCTTTGATGCTGCATCTAAGGCAGCTATTTTGTCTACTCTTGCTTTCCACTCTCGGGTGACGGCAAAGGACGTATATCGCGAGGGCATCACCAAGATTACACAGCAGGATATTCGTTCCGCGCACCGTTTGAACTGCACTATTAAATTGCTTGCAGTGTGCGAGCGCATCACTTCCCAGGATGGTTCACAGTCTGTATCTGCGCGTGTGTATTCGGCACTGGTACCGCTTACCCACCAGTTGGCTACCGTTAATGGTGCTTTTAATGCTGTCTTTATGGAAGCGGAGTCTGCTGGACAGATTATGTTCTATGGTCCTGGTGCAGGTGGAACCCCTACTGCTTCGGCAGTACTCGGCGATTTGGTTGCTGCGTCCCGCAACGTTGTGCACGGTGGGCGTGCCCCGGGAGATAACACATACGCTAATCTTCCTATCGCCAATTTTGGGGATGTGCAGACGCGCTATCTCGTCAACATGTATGTTGTTGACGAAAAAGGCACCTTGTCCAAGGTGACAGATGTCTTCGCCAAGAACGATGTTTCTATTGCCACTGTGTACCAGGATGAACTGGGAGAGAGTGAAGCTGACACTGCTGTTGGTGGTAACTCGGACGGCAAATTTGCTAGCTTGTCTGTTGTAACGCACCTTGCCAGTGAAGCCAATCTTGCTGCATGCGTAGAAGCTCTGGGTGAGTCTGACAGCGTTGTGAGAGTTACTTCTGTTCTTCGTATGGAAGGCCAGGAAAAATAGGCTACTGTCCTTTTCCTGCAAGCCATATTATCTGTGGTAAAGGAGACGCATCGTGACAGACAGAGCAAATGGAGTAGCTGAAGCACGCATGCTTCCGGTAGGGACAAAAGCGGCTATCCGTGTACCTGCCTCCAGCGCAAACCTAGGTCCTGGCTTTGATACGTTAGGTCTTGCTCTGGGTATGTGGGATGACGTGTCCTGTGAGGTTATTGATTCTGGCCTGGTCATAGATGTAGAGGGAGAGGGCAGCGGAGAAGTTCCTCTCAATGAAAAACACTTGGTATATCGTGCTTTTCGAGCTGCTATGGAAGCCAACGGTTACGATGTTCCGGGGCTACACCTTGTCTGCCACAACCGGGTGCCGGAGTCGCGTGGTCTCGGATCCTCTGCGGCGGCTGCAGTTGGTGGCGTAGCTCTTGCAGATGCACTGTGTGATCGTCCTTTTGACCTCACCCGTATGGTGCAAATTTCCTCCGAATTTGAAGGTCATCCGGATAATTCCTCGGCAGCTGTCCTAGGCGGCATGGTGGTGTCCTGGGCGGATGAACCAGGTTTCGCGAACACGTCGTATCACGCTGTTCGTCTTGATGTCCATCCCGATATTCGCGCTACCGCGCTGGTGCCGTATTCGCGGTCGTCAACAGAGGAAACGCGAGCGGTGCTCCCTGCAACAGTGCCGCATCGAGATGCGGTGTTTAATGTGTCGCGTGCCTCCATGATGATGCTCGCTATGACAAAGCGCCCCGACCTACTTTTCGACGCTTCCGAAGATAGACTTCACCAGCAGCAACGTGCAGCGGCACTACCTGTTACAACGCGTTGGATTCGGTGTTTACGCGACCGTGGTTTAGCGGCAATGGTGTCTGGTGCCGGTCCTACTGTGTTGTGTTTGCATACAGGGGATTTCCCCCAGGATCTCCAGAGCGATGCCGAAGATGACGGTCTGCGCGTCTTGCATCTTGATATCTGTGAAGGTGTTCAGCGGGTTTATTAGCAATAAACTTATGCCTAACTTGCTTAGCTGCAGTTTTTACAGTTATTCTTAAAAGGCCTACCACCAGTTAGCGCGTGTAGCATAGTTGTTACCAACTATTGCCTTGTTGTCAGTTATTGTCGGTTAGCATTACGTTATCGACAGTTACAAGCACTGTTACTGTGTGGAGTCTGATGGGCATTCCCTGTTTCTGAACAGTTTTCGCATTCTTCTTAGAAATGCCTGCTGTGAGGGAGAATCATAACGAGGAAACTGATGTCGTTTTCCTCATCCATTAAAGCCCCTATTCTTTTTTACCAATAGGGATGAAAGGAAATCCGTGACCAGTACGGACACTATGGATAATACTGCTTCGGCAGAACCCACTCGCTCTCGCCGCGGTAAAGGCGAAGGACTTTCTTCGATGGTCATTCCCGAGCTTCGTAAAATGGCCTCCGAGCTTGGAATTAACCGTACTAGTGGTATGCGTATCGGCGACCTCATTGAGGCAATTCAGACGCAGCTTAAAAACTCCGGTCAGCAGGCTCAAGGGGAGAAAACTCAGCGTTCTCCGAAGCGCACTGACAAAACTGCTCCTGTGGTAGAAGAGAAGAATACACAGCAGGATAAGCAGCAAGATAAGAAGAACGATGCGCAGAATCGTTCTTCCCATAGCAATACTGATCGTGATACTTCTAAGCACGACAATAACGATCGTCATTATTCTGAGCGCGACTACGCCGATAATAACGGCGGAGACAATTATCAGAAGCGGTACCGTAATCGGAATAACCGCAACGACAATCGCTCCGACAATCGATCCGATACCCGATCTGATAATCGTGGCCGAATCGCTTATGGTTCTGGTCGGTACGGTACGAATGACAGGAACGACGCCAACCAAGACAATAACGGCCGCAACCGTAATCGTCGGGATCGCAATAATCGGAGAGATCGTAATAACCGCAACCGTAATCGTCGGGATGATCGGGATACCGAGATTCGGGAAGGCGATGTGCTACAGCCTGTTGCCGGTATTCTCGATATTCTTGATAACTACGCTTTTGTGCGTACTTCTGGCTATTCTGCTGGCCCCCACGATGTTTACGTCTCTATGAATATGGTGCGGAAATCTGGACTACGACGTGGTGACGCTATTGTTGGCGCAGTTCGTATGCCGCGTGAGGGTAGTAGTCAGAACCATAACAACCGGCAAAAGTTTAATCCCCTGGTACGCATTGACTCAGTTAACGGATTAAGTCCGGAAATGGCTGCGCAGCGTCCTGAGTTCGCCAAACTTACTCCGCTGTATCCTAATCAGCGTTTGCGTTTGGAGACGACGAAGGAAAACATTACTACTCGTCTCATTGATCTCATTATGCCGATTGGTAAAGGGCAGCGTGCTCTTATCGTGTCGCCTCCTAAAGCCGGTAAGACGACGGTGCTGCAGAATATCGCCAATGCCATCACTACCAATTATCCGGAATGCCACCTTATGGTTGTGCTTGTTGATGAGCGTCCCGAAGAAGTGACGGATATGCAGCGCAGTGTGAAGGGTGAGGTTATTGCCTCTACATTTGACTGCCCCCCGTCTAACCACACAACTGTGTCCGAACTTGCTATTGAGCGCGCAAAGCGTCTGGTAGAGCAGGGGATGGATGTTGTTGTGTTGTTGGACTCCATTACTCGCCTGGGGCGTGCCTACAACAACAGCTCCCCGGCATCCGGCCGTATTCTTTCCGGTGGTGTCGATTCCACTGCACTGTATCCGCCGAAGCGTTTCCTCGGCGCCGCCCGCAATATTGAGAACGGTGGATCTCTTACCATTATCGCAACCGCCATGGTGGAAACCGGATCTGCCGGCGATACCGTCATCTTTGAGGAGTTCAAGGGTACCGGTAACGCAGAATTGAAGCTCGATCGGCGTATTGCTGAGCGTCGTATTTTCCCGGCTATCGACATTAACCCGTCTGGTACGCGTAAAGATGAGCTGTTGCTGGGGACAGAGGAATATCAGATTGTTCATAAGTTCCGTCGCGTGCTGTCCGGTCTCGAGCCGGTTCCGGCCATTGAGCTGGTTATTAAACAGCTGAAGAAGACGAAGAACAATCGTGAGTTCCTCATGCAAATTGCAAAGACGACTCCCAATATCGATGAGGAGGAGTAAGTTCCGTGGCTACTGCAGTTTCCGCAGTCGATGATGTTCTGTCGGAATATGCCGGTTTGGAAATGCAACTTGCAGATCCAGAACTTCACAATAACCAGACCGCTGCGCGTCGTGTTGCTAAGCGGTTCGCAGAGCTAGGCCCTATTGTGAAGTGCTATCGCGAGCTGCAACAAGCACAGGACGATCTAGATGCTGCACAAGAATTGGCGAAGGAGGATTCCTCTTTCAAAGAAGAAGTGGCACGTCTAGAACCAGTAGTGGAGAAGCTGAAAGAACAATTAACAGATCTTCTTGCTCCGCGTGACCCACATGATGCCGATGATATTGTTCTCGAAGTGAAATCTGGTGAAGGCGGCGAAGAATCTGCCCTATTCGCTGCAGACTTAGCCCGCATGTACACCAAGTACTTCGACAAACTTGGATGGCGAGTAGAAGTCCTCGACGCTACAGAGTCTGACATGGGTGGCTATAAAGATATCTCCATGTCGGTAAAGTCTCGTGAGCCGAGCCGTGATGGTGTCTGGTCCAAAATGAAATTTGAGGGTGGTGTGCACCGCGTGCAGCGCGTTCCCGTCACCGAATCGCAGGGCCGTATCCATACTTCTGCGGTTGGCGTGTTCGTTTTCCCTGAGCCGGAAGAAGTGGAAGAAATCGAGATCGACGATAAAGATATTCGTGTCGATGTTTTCCGCTCCTCCGGTAAAGGTGGCCAGGGAGTGAACACGACTGACTCCGCTGTGCGTATTACCTATCTCCCTACAGGGCTCATCGTGACGTGCCAGAATGAGCGATCCCAGCTGCAGAATAAAATCCGCGCGATGCAGGTGTTAAAGGCGCGTCTGCAAGCTATCCGGGAAGAAGAGGCTGCGGCGGAATCTGCCTCCGGTCGTACCGATCAGGTACGCACTGTAGACCGGTCGGAGCGTATTCGCACCTACAATTACCCCGAAAATCGTATTACTGACCACCGTATTGGGTATAAAGCGCATAATCTTGACCAGGTTCTCGATGGAGACATGGGTGACCTCATCGATGCTCTTGTAGAAGCTGATCGGAAAGCTCGTCTTGAAGCGGAGTAATACTCCAATGACAAACCCACCTCAGTCTGAATTCCCTACTGATTTATCAGTGCGGACCGTGCTGCGGTGGGTTTGCGCATGTTTAGAGAGTACTGGCATCGATTCACCGGCTGCCGAATCACGTTTGCTTGTAGCAGCACTTCTTCACTGTGCACCTGCGCAACTGATACTACGTAGTGATACACAACTGACTACTGCACAAAAAGACACTCTAGAAGGGTGGGTGCAGCGGCGCATGTCCCGCGAACCGGTGCAGCATATCCTGGGGGAGGCTCCCTTCCTAGATTTTTCTGTAGCCGTGGGGGAGGGAGTGTTTATCCCCCGCCCAGAAACTGAGCTCCTCGCAGACTGGGCGATAAAAGCAGCACACCAACAGATGTCCATGTCCAGCGCACAACCACTGCATATTCTCGATCTTTGTGCAGGATCGGGCGTGTTGGCTATTGCTATGGCACGAGCATTTCCCACTGCGTATATATGGGCAGTGGAGTATTCTGACCAGGCTTTTATGTATTTACGTCGTAATGTTGCTGCATTGGCTCCGCAGATTTCCCTTATCCAGGGAGATGCGACTCTCCCATATAGTGGGTGGGGAATCCCCGAGAACAGTATTGATGTAGTGGTGTGTAATCCGCCCTATGTTCCTTTGGACAGCACCGTCGATAGGGAAACGAGAGAGTTTGACCCAACTGATGCCGTTTTCTCGGGAGAAGGCGGGCTCGTCTTGAGTCGGCATATTCTTCACCACCTTCCGGTGCTTCTTACACCTGGTGCAGTGCTCGGTATGGAACATGATGATGCCACCGGAGAGTCCCTCACACAGCTTGCGCAGAGAGCTGGCTATAGTGACTGTAAAGACCATCTAGATTTAGCTGGCCGTCCACGTTTTATGACTGCTCGTTGGAAGAGTCCCCTTTCTTCAGAAAGAATATCTGTATGACTACCTACAATTGTCTGCCTGGTCATAATCGTACGGCTGCGCTGACGGAGGCTGCGGCCGTTTTAGCAGCTGGGAAACTGGTAGTGATGCCTACCGATACTGTTTATGGCATTGCGTGTGATGCTTTTAACCCGGCAGCTGTGGCAGCACTATTAGCGGCTAAACATCGTGGTCCGGATATGCCGGTGCCGGTTCTTGTCGGTTCGTGGGCTGCGGCGGAGGAATTGGCGGGAGACTTGCCTGAACCTGCTGT
>ERZ1464571.66-NODE-66-length-12389-cov-8.002838_pt1 | contig 12389 bp, 13 predicted proteins | sample MGYA00563956_ERZ1464571 | MGnify/ENA primary metagenome ERZ1464571 (study PRJEB39283, sample SAMN07833129) | human skin metagenome | isolation source: Scalp | host: Homo sapiens | place: India: Bengaluru | collected 2015-06-26 ...
TATATGATAATGAGACATAATATTTATAGATAAGCTATTAGGATTCAGATTGTGATTAGGATACTGTATGTGATTCTGATTCAGATATTGATTCAGATTCAGACAGTGACTCGGATTCTGATAAAAATGCAAAAGATAAATTACCTGATACAGGAGCTAATGAAGATCATGGTTCTAAAGGCACATTACTTGGAACTTTATTTGCAGGTTTAGGAGCATTATTATTAGGAAGACGTCGTAAAAAAGATAATAAAGAAAAATAGCACTATTGATTCATTCATAAGTTATTTCAAGCCAGGTCTATATGACCTGGTTTGAAATCATATTAAATTGAAAGGAGAAAAAGATGAGTATGGAAATTCATATAGAAAGATTGATTAATCATGTTGAAAAAACAATAGAAATAAAAGAATATGCTTTTTTAAGCCTTGGAAAACCTAATATAAAGGCCAAAGTTAAATTATTAAAAAAGCCTAATTACCTTAGAAGGGATATTACTAAAGAAATTCAAAAGTTTAGACAGAAAACAGGAGCGTTTCCTTCATGGGTAAAAATAGACATTGTTACTGAAAAAGAAGTTATTTTATTTAAAGATGTTAAAGATGAATTAACGCAAACTAGAAGAAATTATATTGATTTTGGTATAGCTTTAGATCAATACTGGAATTTATCATTTTTACCTGAAGAAATAAACACTAATGCATTTATTAAACCAGTGAAAATAGATGGGAAAACGAAGCTTATTATATCTTAACAAAATATAAATAACTATTTAAGAAAGTATACGTACCATAAGAAAAAGTTTGCTTATGATTTTTATGCAAACAAAGAAGTCATTAAGTTCAAAACTAAAGGTTTTATCTTAGACGAACTAAAGATATATGAATTACACGATGAAGGTTATAAAAAAGGATTAATAAAGTTCGATTATTTACATAAAGAAATAGACCATTTAATTGAAAGTGGTACATATTTCCTAGGAAATATGCTATCAGATACTGGAAGATATCAATATGGTTATTTTCCACATTTTGATAAAGAAATCAATTTCTACAATATATTAAGACATGCTTCTTCAACTTATGCATTAATAGAGGGTTTAGATTATTTAGGAGAAGATTTAACTATAGTCGAAAAGGCAATTAACTACGTTATTGAGAATTATTTCTATGATAATGAAGGTGTTGGATATATCTTTGACGATACAAAAGATATTAACGAAATAAAATTAGGACAAAATGCTGCCTTTATATTTGCGGTTTGTGAATATTTAAAGCATAACCCCAATAAGGAATACTTATGCGTAGCACAAAAAGTTGCTCGAGGAATTTTATCAATGATTAATCAAGATACATACGAAACAACTCATATTTTAAATTATCCGGATTTAACTGTGAAAGAATCATTTAGAATTATTTATTATGATGGTGAAGCAGCTTTAGCATTATTACGCTTATATCACCAAGATCATAATGATAGATGGTTGGAAGCTGTTAAGAAGTTAATGGATCGATTTATTGAAAAAGAGTATTGGCAATACCATGATCATTGGCTTGGGTATTGCACGAACGAGTTAGTTCAATTGTGTCCGCAAGATAAATATTTTGAATTTGGAATTAAGAATGTGAACACCTATTTGGAATATATTGAACAACGTGAAACAACATTCCCAACATTTTTAGAAATGTTAATGGCAACCTATAAGCTTATTCAAAAAGCAAAAGCTACACATCGTCAAGAGCTTGTGACTCAGTTGATTGATGAAGAAAAATTAATCAATGTGATTCATACAAGAGCAGAATATCAACGAGTAGGATTTTTCTATCCTGAAATTGCAATGTACTTTAAAAATCCAAGGCGAATTCTTGGTAGTTTCTTCATAAAACACCATGGGTATCGAGTTCGGATTGATGATATCGAACATTATATATCAGGCTATGTTCAATACCAAAAGGCACAGATTAAAGATGAAAGATTATAGAGTAAGTTAAAGGTGAAGATGATGTATGATGTCTCACACTTCTCTTCACCCTTATATATCTTAATAAATTGGCGACTATAAATTAACTTTTAACGTTCTGAAAACAGTAACCCATGTATCAAAAACATTTTTGTTATTAAATATTTGGGCATGTTTAATACTTTCCTTAGAAAATTGTTCTCTTAAGTTAGAATCGAGTAATAACTTTTTAACGCTGTGATAGAGTTGTTCTTTATTATCTTGTTCAATTAAAAAGCCATTTTTATGATTAACAATTAACTCAGAAGGTCCGTATTTGGTATCATAACTTACTGTAGGCACGCCTTTAGCAATCGTTTCAAGTATACCTAAATTGAATCCTTCCATTTTACTTGTCAATAAAGATAAATAGGCGGTCTCTATTTCTTGATTTAAATCATAAATGAAGCCACGTAAAAACACGTGATTTTCTAAACGATATTGAGCTATTAATTTACGATAATGCGTTTCTTCTTTACCAAAGCCAAATAAATGTAACTGTAAATTCGGAAATGCTGGAACTAGCTTAGACATTAGTTCTATTTGATGATCTAATTGCTTTTCAGGTGAATAACGGCCGATAGAAATCATTTTGTTAGGCAATGGTTTATTGTCACTGCTATGATGAGATTCATTTGTATCAATATAACCTACAGGTATGACGTAAATGGGAATAACGTTATTAATTTTTACCGATAAATCTGTTTTTTGTTGTTCAGTAGATACTATTATTCCTGAATATCGGGATAAGTTATCTAAAACAGGTTTATACGCTTGTTTGATTTCAGAATGATATATATCATTGATATTTTTTACGTGGGTACTGTGGAAAACGGCGAGAACTGGTATTTTAGTATCAGTTTGATCAATGATTGGTCCCGTAACGATGTTTTTATCACATAAAAATACGTCTCCTAAATGATATAGCGCATTAATTGCAAACGCTAAAAGTTCATTTTCATCGTTGAAAAAACGAATGCCTCGTGAAGTATTATAAATGATAGATTGTACCGTAGGATGTTCGTGCTCAGGGTTGTAATATTTTTGAAATTTAACTTTTTGTGTAGGTGTGAAAAATTGTTCCATCACGACTTTTTGTTGAGAGGTTAAAATTCTACTACAACTTAAAAAGCCTCTTGTATCGTAAAAATCTCTTCGAATTTTACGTTGTTGTATATCAAAATGGTTAATATAGTCTAAAGTTTGATAATTTGAATCAACAAAATGCACATACATTTTATATGTGTCGTTATCGTATATTTTAATATCATTCGTATTTTCAACGAATTTTAAGGTATAATTGCATATATTTTGCCAATAATTTATCCAATCAATATGTTTTTTCTCAAAGTTAATACTATCTTGTAGAAAATCGTAAAGACTGAAAATATCTTTTGAATCGATGTTTAACGAATGTGCATGCATATATAAACGTGGTGACCAAGATGTGAATATGAGTTTATTTGGGACTAAATTATCTTTAAATAGCTTTAATCTATTGATCATAGCTTGTTCTATACCTGTTAATTTATTACCTAAATTCTTACCGATAGAATATATCATTATGATTTCCTCCCATTACATACGATTTCAACTTAAATTAGAAATAAAAAATAATGTATTAATATAATAATTTATTTTCTATTATTTATAGAATAAAATAAATATTGTTTAATGTCTACTTATTATTCATATTTTTGACTTTACTAATCAAGATTGAGAAGTACATTTTAAAAAAGTTATCTCAGTGTTTTTAGATTTTGTGTTGTCGATAATTATTTATCTTAAGTTAAGCTTTTTCACTCTAATATTGGTTGTAGGTATAAGAAAATAGAAGCAAGAGAAATGCTACATACACACTCGTAACTTAAAGAATATCGAATTCTAGTAATCAAGTTTTATGACATAATCCTATACTCGTATATACTAAAATGACGGAAAATTCTAAAAAATGATGGTTTTGTATGTTTAGTCATCAAATAAATAAAAATATTAGAAGAACGAGAAGTAGAACAGTTATTTAAATTAGTAGATAGCAATCGTGACTATCTAGCTGAATTTCTACCTTTTGTAACACAAACGACTGAAATAACTCATAGTGAAGTATTTATCCATTCAGCATTACAACAGTTTAAGCGAGGAGATGGATTTCCATATCCTCATTAGTAGCAGTTTTTTGGGTTTTATTAATAATTAAATACATAGGTGGGATAATTATAATCTTTGGTTACCAAAGTTAATAAAACTATGAATTATGATGAAATGATGGTTTTAAATAAATTATTATAGAGTTACGAGGAGGGAAGTAATCGTTACTCCGCAAAAAAGAACCTTAGTGCAAACGAAACTAAGGTTCCTTTTTATGGAATATTGTATAACATATTTTGTTCTAAGTTTGCATGATTATTTTGCATTGTTGTTTCATCTACATCAAGTTGATCCATTAAACCAATGATAACACTATCCAAGAAGATTTGAGATGATTGTTCAAATAAACTACCTAATGGCTGATCTGAGCCGTCAGCATCATGTTTAGTGCCTGATGGTAATTCAACAACCGTGTCTGCAATTTCACCAATTGCAGAATCAAATTTAGTAGTTAATAATACAACGTCTGCTTCAACTGACTTCGCATTATCAGCTAATAAACGTAAATGTTCCGTAGAACCTGAACCAGAAATAACAACGAATAAATCGCCTTTTTGTATAGATGGTGTTGTTGACTCATCAATGACATATGCATCTTTATCTAATTGATTTAATCGCATTGCAAAACTATTTGCAACAAATCCAGAACGCCCCTTACCTGCAACAAAAATGCGTGAAGTTTCTGTTACTTCGGAAGCAAATCCATCAAATTCTTCATCCTTTTGATGATATAAAGTAACCTTTATCTCATCTAAAAATTAATTGTTAATTGTTAAATTGAGCCATCTTACTTGCATTCAATAGCGTCACGACATTGTTTAGCATCTTCTACCGAGTCATCAGCGTTTGCAGTACCACCACCAACAATAACTAAGTCTGGATCTTCTGCAACAACATCTTTAATTGAAGCATCTTCAGTCACACCTGGAATTGTTACAACGTCTGCACCAAATTTAACTGCCTGGCTTACTTCATAGTCTGCTGCGTCCATGATTTTTAAGTCAGCTAATACTTTAGCATTACTAATATTTTCATTTAAATGTTGAACTGCAGGTAAACCTTCGTTAATTACTATAGGCGTACCAATTTCTACAATATCAACATACTCTTCTACTTTTTTAGCTAATTCTGCTGCTTCTTCTTTATTTAATAAGTCAATTGCTAATTGTAATTCCATTTCATTTCTATATATGTAAATAGTAAGAAAAGTAACTAAAATAATGAAATCCAAATTGTTGAACTTCCATATATAATGCCAATCAATGATAAGATGAATACTGTTGATGCTTATGAAAATCTTATGTTCGATACTTTACTTGGTGATCAAACAAATTTTATACATTGGACAGAACTAGTGTATTCTTGGTTGTTTATAGACGAAATAGAAAAGGTATGGAGTTATAAACAACCGGATTCCACTAATTATAAGACTGAAGAAAATGAACCAAAAAAGAGTGATGACTTACTTGTAAAAGATAGGTTAAGTTGGTGGAATGAATCATAATAATAATTAAAATTATTGTATATTCAGTAAAATTCTGGTTTTTATAAAGTAATCAAATTCATTAAAAATATAGTGGAGGTTAATTTATGAATAATATTAAAATCATTGGTGCTTCACAAAATAACTTAAAAAATATAGATGTAAATGTACCCAAACATTTAATTACAGTATTTACAGGACGTTCTGGTTCAGGTAAGTCATCACTGGTTTTCAATACCATAGCTGCTGAGTCCGAACAACTTTTAAATGAAAGTTATTCTAGCTATATTCAATTCCATTTAAATCAGCAACCTAAACCAAAAGTAAAAGAAATTAAAAATCTTCCTGTAGCCATGACGATTAGTCAAAAAAGATTTAATGGTAATTCACGCTCTACTGTAGGTACAGTGTCTGATATCTATGCCTCTGTTAGATTGTTGTGGTCGAGGGTAGGTGAACCTTTTGTCGGTTATTCAGATGCCTTTTCATTTAACAGCCCCAATGGTATGTGTGAAACATGTGAAGGATTAGGTTACATTGAAGACATTAATCTAAATGAACTCTTAGATTGGGACAAATCTTTAAATGAAGGTGCTATTGATTTTCCTTCTTTTGGACCTGATAAAGAAAGAGGGAAAGCTTATCGTGATAGTGGTTTATTTGATAATGATAAAAAATTAAAAGAATATACAAAAGAAGAATTAGATTTGTTTTTATATCAGGAGCCAATAAAATTAAAAAACCCGCCCGAAGAATGGCGAAAATCAGCAAAGTATGTGGGACTTATACCTAGGTTTAGAAGGATATTCTTGGGGGATAAAGAAACTAACAAAAAACGTTATGCTAAACATCTAAAAAATGTTGTGGAAAATAAAGTATGTCCAACCTGTAATGGACAACGTTTAAATTCTAAAATTTTGAGTTGTAAAATATTATCCAAAAATATTTCAGACTTTACACAGATGACCGTTAAAGAAAATTTAGAATTTCTTACCAAATTAAATGATCCAACAGCAAAATTCATAATTGAACCACTTCGAAAACAATTAGAAGCTCTTGAATATATAGGATTAAGCTACTTAACACTTAATCGTGTGACAACATCTTTATCAGGCGGGGAAGCACAACGACTTAAGTTGATACGACATTTAAATAGTCCATTATCTGATTTGATTTATATTATAGATGAACCTAGTGTTGGATTACATCCTGAGGATATTTCAAAAATAAATGAGATTTTGAAATCTTTAAAAGAGAAAGGTAATACAATTTTAATTGTAGAACATGATCCTGATGTAATTAAAGAAAGCGATTATATTATCGATATGGGTCCAGGTTCTGGTAAAGAGGGTGGAGTAGTTACATTTGAGGGAACGTACAAGGAATTATTGTCTTCGGATACTGCTACTGGTCAAGCATTACGTGTTAATCATCATTTAAAAAAAGAAATCCGTAAACCAAAGGATTTTTATCAAATCGGACCTATTAATAAAAATAACCTATTTAATGTAAAGGTCGATATACCAAAGCAAGTTTTAACTGTCTTAACAGGAGTAGCTGGTTCAGGGAAAAGTTCGCTTGTGAAGGCAGGTTTTATAAACTATAACAATGCGATATTCATAGATCAAAAATCAGTTCAAGGTTCAAACAGATCTAATTTACTAACTTATTTAGGTGTATTTGATAGAATAAGAACTTTTTTTAGTAAAGAAACAGGATTAAGTAAATCTATGTTTAGTTATAACTCTAAAGGTGCTTGCCCCAATTGTGGTGGTAAAGGTTATATCGAAACAGAACTTGCTTTTATGGGAGAATTTTCACAACCATGTGAAGTTTGTCATGGCAAGCGCTATAGACCTGAAGTATTGAATGCAACTGTAAATGGATACTCTATTGCTGATTTTCTTGAACTAACTGTTGATGATGGTATAAGATTTTTTGACAAAGAAAGTGATGTTAAAGCTAAATTACAGGCTATAAGTAAAACAGGCTTAAATTATATAACGCTAGGACAACCATTGTCGACATTGTCTGGAGGAGAAATTCAACGCGTTAAACTAGGGCAATATTTAAATGAAGAAGTTAATGATAGTATTTTTATATTTGATGAACCTACAACAGGTTTACATGAAACTGATATTCCTGTGTTAATGAACTGTTTTAATGATTTGATTGAACAAAATAATACTGTAATTTTAATTGAACATAATTTGTCGATAATGTGTGAAGCGGATTGGATAATAGACGTTGGACCAGGTCCGGGTTTAGATGGAGGCAAAGTACAATTTAGTGGAACACCTATGGATTTTGTTGATTTTAAGGAAACATTAACATCTAAACATTTAAAACGTTATTTAGTAGATTACTAAATTTGGTTTCTAATTTTTTAAATAAAAACGTAAAAAAGTCTAAAAAGGAGGGATAGAATGTTTGTTGAGTAAAATAACAAGGAATTTCATACATCTAAAGATTTAACATTATCTGTTATTGGCGGAAAATGGAAAATACCTATTATATATCATTTATTACAATTAGAAGCGTTTAGACTTATTCAGTTTGAAAAATTATTACCTGAAATTAATCAAAGAATGCTCATCAGACAACTAAGAGAATTAGAAGAGGATAAAGTTATTGAAAGAATCATTTATCCGGTAGTTCCACCAAAAGTTGAATATAAATTATCTGATATTGGAAAGAAACTTGATAAGGTATATTGAGAAGTAATGAACGATTACAAGGGGAATTCTCAGATAGTTATGTTTTTAGCTTGTTGAGAGAAGAATGTACGTATACTAGATAAAACTCCTCGAAAGATATGTTTATCTTTGTTTTAGCGAAAGCATTCAAATAAAATTTAATAATCCTTTAACAATTTTAAAAGCGTCTGGGGATGATAATCCAGACGCTTAAATATATTATGCTTATTTTTCACGAAGTACACGTGTCATTTCCTCAATTTTACCAGTGTGTAATGGCACATGGATAGCATTTAACATTAATAATTCATCAAGTGTGTTACAACCTGCGATAGGTTGGTCTAATTTCTGAGCTAACTGCTCGTGTGTTAATTTTTTAGCACGTTCTGGTAATGTTTGAATGTGTTGTTTGATTTCGTTGATAGCAGGTACATCTTGTCCCTTCCAGTCTCTAGGATTTGAACCATATCCAAACAATTTATTATATTTTTCAACATCTACGACATGTTGATTGCCTAATGATAATGCTTGTTCAAAGATTGTTAATACATGACCATATTGCCAATGTAAAGTGTTTGGGAAATGTTGAGTTTCTTTATCTAATACTTCTTCAACATTCCAATTGTCATAATCGGCTAAAAGATTGTTTACGCCCAATTCAATGACATTATAAACTGTGATATTACTCATCATATTACTCCTTTCATATATCGATGGTATTACTAAAATACCCATTAAAAAGGTAGCATATGCATTAAAGATAAAAGTTATCACAAGTTTTAGTTAAAATTTAATGTATATGGGTCTTCTCTTTTTTAATTTGTTCCTTTAATACATATATATACATATCAGTGTATTAGTTGTAAAAACTGAGAAGTAAGATGAATCTAGAGTTGATTAGAGACATTGATATACGAATTAATTGATAATTCAACTAATAACTTGAAATTTAGTTCAAATGTAGTAGGCCTTTTTGATCGAAATAATGAACAATGATTTAGATTAAGTAACGAATGTGTATAAAGTAGTTCGAGATTAGCAAAGGAAAAGCGAGCCTCTTTCTTTTTAAATTCCTACGAAATACACTTATTTATCATCCAATCCGATAAGTTGGGTTCTATTGAGCTAGTGACACTAAAATTATGATGGTCATATACTTATTGATTATGAATCATTATGCTTTTTCTTATTTTTATCTTTAATCATTTCAGAAGGAACAGCAAAGATAAATACTAGGATAAACAAAATGAGCGCTAAGTGAGGTACATTTTCTAGGAAATACCATCTTAAGTGCCAGTCAAACATATCATTTGCATAATTTACAAAATACTTGGTAAACAGTAAAGCAACACATATGCCTGTTAAAGTATCTAAAACTTTAGTTAATAATGTCATTAAAGTACTCCTTTATTCCATTTTTAATTAACCTTTTATAAATATATTAATAAATAATTATCTTTAAATGCAATTAAATTATTAAAAACTTAAAAGATATAAATACCCCCTAAATTTTCAATTACCGAAAATTTAGGGGGGGAATATTATAGTTCTTGTTTGTTAAAAATTTTAATCGATAAAATATAAGAGATAATAATTGAAATCAATCCAAGTATTCCATAAATGGAATATACAATATAACTTTGTGTGTTGCTCAGCATTGTAATCATAGAGCCACTTACTGTTTGATTACTCAATATCATTGATGCGATATAGAATAAGAAATAGATAATAATGACAGCAAATGTTGTAGTCATCACAATGACATTTGAATTTTCAGAACCGAATTTGAATGTTAGAGGAAACATAATGGAGAAAGTCCCTGCGCCACCAATAGCAACACATAGTGAAATGAATGCCATACTTAAACTTTGTGTGATTAGACCGACACTAGGCACCCCTGCAAGAATCCCAACTAATGCACACAAGAGAAAAATAGTATAATAACTTTTAACATAATCAGCTCTTCTAACAGGAAGTGTGGATATGTAATTCATCCATCTTGAGTCCTTTTCACGCTTGAAGTTATCCGTGATAGGAGATATTAAAAAAATGATAGCAAGAAAGCTGTTCATCGTTGGATTTAAAAATGAGAAAACGACTGCAGCAATAATTCCGACTACTAAGTAGATGAAAAATGATTTTTTAGCTGTATAAAATATACTAAGAGTAAGACCTTTCATTATAATTCACCTCGCATAATAATTTTAGTTGCATCATCGATTGTCTTTAGTGGTTGTGCATCAGGTACTTTTTGATAGTTATTCACTAAACTGATTTGTCGATCATTACGTCTGCGTGTTGCGATTAGATACTCATTTGAAATATTGAAATGCTCAACTGGTTGATCGATGATACCGTAGTGGCTCAATAAAACTTCTTTACTTTCTTTTAAAATAATTCGACCATCACGCATAAAGACGAGCTGAGTAGCTAGCTGTTCAATATCTTCAGAAATATGTGATGAAATTAATATGGCACGATCGTCTCCTAAATAATCCTCTAGAATTTCTAACACATGTTCACGTCCTGATACGTCCATACCTGCTGTAGCTTCATCTAGGATTAATAATTTAGCATCATGACTTAAAGCAATTGTTAAAGCTGCTTTCATACGCATTCCTCTTGAGAATGTCTTAATTTGATTATTTGTTGGTAGTTCAAATGCTTTGATTAAAGAAAAGAATGTATCGCTGTTCCAAGCATCATATATTTCAGTAAAAACTTTATTGATAGATTGTAGAGTTAATTTATCTGGAACGCGTAAATCATCAAAAACTACACCTAAATGTTCTTTATATTTGAAGTCGTTCTCTGTCACCTCTTTATCGAAGAATTTCAGTGAACCATTATCTTTATGTCTATTTCCTACAAGTGTATTAATGAGGGTAGACTTACCTGACCCATTTTTCCCAATTAAACCGACTACCTCGCCAGGTTTAACAGAGAATGTGATATCAGTAAGCTGGAATTCTGAATTCTTATATGATTTATTGAGTTGCTGAACTTCTAATAAGTTTTCCATAATTTACTCCTTTTCTTTAAATTAGTTTTAGGATTTCTGTTCTGATTTATAAAAATTACTTACTTTCAGTAAATATCCCAATGAATTATAAATAAATAAAATGATGAACAAAATTATGCCTAGTGATTGATTCATGCCTGTAGTTATTGAGAATATCCCCAGCGTCATAATTCCTATAAAAAGTAATACAATATTCTGCTGGTGCACTTTGTATAAGGAAACGAGTGTGATGTATCGCTCTCCTTCGTCCATAATATTAAATGCTTTTTCAGTGTAACGTTTCTCTCCTAATTTAGGGTATCGAGCATCAAATTTTCTATAAAATATCCCAATCATTATGGATGAAATGGTTGTAATAATGAAAGGAATCATTATTAGAGCGATGTGATTCTCAGATGCATTTCCTATGACGGGTATTAAAATTGCAATAAAAGCGACAATTAATTGCATTGTGTAAATAAATTTTACTTTCAATGATTTGATGTATGATTTATTTTCATATGTATCTGCTAAATCATCTGAAATATTTGCGTCAATTTTAGCTTTATAGTGAAGTGACGCGTTTTGGACTATAAATAAATACACAGTAAGTATAACTTTTATTAATGATGCTACGATGGTTGTATAAAGCACAACTTTAAAGTTAGCGAACTGTGCATAATTAAATAACTTCTCCCAGTTAATAGCTCCTATGATGTATCCGATGATGCCTCCAACTAATCCTCCTAATAAACACTAATCCTCCTAATAAACATAGAAGTGCATACCTTTTTATTTTCAAAAGTCTTCCTCCTCCACAATAAAGATATCTTCAACAGGTTCACCAAAAATTCTTGCAATTTTTATTGCGATTAATATAGATGGTGTAAAATCGTTGCGTTCTATTAAAGACACCGTTTGTCGTGATATTCCAGCTTTTTTAGCAAGCTGTGTTTGATTATATCCATCACGGGCTCGTAATTCTTTAAGTCTATTGCGCAAATTGTATCACTTCCTTACATATAAATCATATAATATATTTGTCGTTATGACAAGTATATT
>ERZ1464571.67-NODE-67-length-12110-cov-32.093322_pt1 | contig 12110 bp, 15 predicted proteins | sample MGYA00563956_ERZ1464571 | MGnify/ENA primary metagenome ERZ1464571 (study PRJEB39283, sample SAMN07833129) | human skin metagenome | isolation source: Scalp | host: Homo sapiens | place: India: Bengaluru | collected 2015-06-26 ...
AACACTGACATGATATATTAGTGATTAGCTATATTTTTTACTTTGCAACAGAACCTCTTGATGTATATTTAAATATCGTTTAATATCTAAATATACAAGATTATAAAAATAACTCAGTGTTTTTTTCTTTGAATGATGTCGTTCACAAACTTTGGTCAGGGCGTGAGCGACTCCTTTTTATTTTGTTATTAATATAACACTATCAAAAGACTTGGTCTAATCAGATCAAGTCTTTTTTTATTTAAGCATTTGTATTATCTGGTAAACAGTTAAAACTACTAAAACACCAAGTACATACTTACTTGTTATAAAATTCTCAAAGGCTTCTCTGAATTTCATTTCTTCAACTCCTTTTATTGCTTTATTCCAATTTCCTTATTGGTCGGAACCTACAGGGCTTTATGTGTTGTTGAGTTGGTACTTTCTTGGGATTAATCCCAATTCAAGTCCAACCAACTCGCTAACAAGTTAGCTAACACATAGCCCATTCCAACCAATAAGTTTTCTCGGCATAAATGCATGTTCTATAAGTGCATACCTCTATCTCGTTTTTGATTCTTTTGTTGTTCTTGTTGCTGTTCCTGTTCTGAATATAATTCTGGATTCATTTTTTTATCTAAGTTTCCTGCTAAACCATTTAGTTTTGGTTCATCTTCTGTTAACTTATTAACTCTTTCCGCAAAGGTATTTCTTCCTAAAACTCGTTCTAACTCTTTTAGTAAGATTTTTAAAAGCTTTAACGCTATTTCTATATTCTCTTTAAGTGGCTTTGCATTTTCGTAAAGTTGGTTAAAATTATCGTCTGCGTTTTCAATACGCTCAACTGCTTTATTTAATAAATCATCTTTCTCTCGTATTTCCTTATCTTTATCATCTAAGGCTCTACCAGACTTTATATACTCGTAATCTTCCGAAATATCTTGAGCAGCTTTTATCTGTTTCTGAAATTCATTGAAATCTTTTTGGCTTATTACAACATTTCCAGTTTCTTGTATTTCTTTGCTAAATAAACCACCTACTTTTTCAGTTTCTTGCTCATACGGAACATTTATAGGCTTTTTAAGCGTATTTAACGATTTTTGGTACTCTTGCATTAATTTATCGTTCTTTTGCTTTATATGGTCTGTTTTTTGGCTCTCACGTTCATATTCTTGCTTATGATATTCTGTTTTTTGTTTATACTGACTTATTTGCTCATGTTTAGCATTTGTTACTTGTCTTGATTGCCCACGTTCTAAATCATATCCTCGTTGTTTAACATGCTCATTAAATCTATCTTGAAACGCTGTTAAAGCTTTTTTATTACCTACAACTTCTTTAGCACTTAAACGACCATCATCAGTTATTGGAACAACGCCATAATGCATATGTGGTGTTTTTTCGTCCATGTGAACTGTTGCATATAATAAATTATCTTTACCGTATTCTTGTTCTAAAAACTCTTTAGCATATTCAAAAAACTGCTTTGTATCTTCTGGCGTTTGATTATCAAAGAAATCATTGTCTGATGTAATTAAACCATCAATGTGTTTAATCGCGTCTGTTCTAATTTTTCTTTTGCCTGTATAATTCTGTTCGATTTTTTCATCAATCAAGTTATTAAAATTCTGTTTATTAGCATTTACCAAATCATAATTTAAGTAAGTTTTACTATGGTCTATATCTTCATTTTCATAATTATTATTTTCTCTTTGAACATGTTTTTGTATGCCCGTTGTATTTGTTCCAGATTTAACTTTTGAAACTCTAACAATGGAATAAGACATATAAAAATCACTCCTAAGCACAAAGGTTTCATGTGTATTTAATAGTTTAAGTCTAATAACACACTAGACTTATTTTTAATAAGTCGTTAATACGTGTGCTCTGCGAGGCTTAAACCTGTTTTTGCTAACGCAAAAAATGAGTGGCAAAATGCTAGCCACTCATAGTTCTAAACCAAAATATAATATAACTATTCAAACTGCTTTTCAGAACGTTTAAATACAATAATCGTCAAAAGACAACATAAAATAATAAGGATAGCCATGGCTACAAGAATATTACTATACACTCCAGAAGAATAATTTATAAATTCCAGAACTAGTTTACGATTAATCAATTGTAGTGACAATAAACCTCCTACAATTGCTATACCTGTTCCCTCTGATAAAAAACTTGTGAAATTTAGCAAACTCATTCCAGAAGCAACTTCTTCTTCAGAAAGACTACTTGATACTATTTTTGATATAACTGTTTTAGTAAAAGATAATCCGCCCATAACAAATATAAACATAAAAGTAGTCAACCACATACTAAACTCAACAAAAAATGCAATAGTTAAAAAACTTATAGAGATAGACAATGATCCTAAAATAAAAACAAATAATGATCCTTTTCTATCCACTAAAAAACCACCAAAATAACCAAAAACAATAACACTCATGGTTCCAGGAAAAATAACACTATTACCTATTGTCGCTACATTTACATGATAAATAGTTTTCATCATATAAGGCACCATTGATATAAAACCAGCTACTATAGAAAATATTAGCCCACCAGAAAACAAACCAAGCATAAACGGAATGTTTTTCCCTAGTTTAGGATTAATAAAAGGGTTAGAAACTCTTGAAATATGTTTAATAAAAATCACAAAAAAGATTGTGAAGAGTATTAAAAAAGTCCAATTATAATTTGTCGTAAATAACATAAAACATATAATACTTATAGACATTAAAACAATACCTACGATATCTAATGTATTTTTTGTTGATTTACCAGGTACCATTACTTTAATAAGAAAAGGTATAGTTACTATTGTAATCATAGGAAGTATAAGTAGGTAAGACCAATGAATATAATGTGCTATTATTCCCCCTATTGAAGGACCTAACCCTTCACCTAAAGCTACAATTGATCCTATAAAACCAAAGGCTTTGCCTTGTTTTTTTCTTGTAATATTTCTAGCTACAACCACCATAATCAGTGAAGGGAATGCAGCAGATCCTACTCCTTGTACTAACCTACCAAAAATCAAAATAAAAAAGTGATTGTGACCAATAAAAGCAATCAATGAACCAAGACAGCTCAAACTAATACCAATAATTAACAATTTTTTTATATTTATATAATCAGATAATTTTCCATATACTGCTGTTCCTATCGAAAAAGTTAACATATATGCAGTGTTTACCCAGTTTGTAATTCCAGGAGTAGTATTAAAATGATTTGCAATATCAGGTAAAGAAACATTTAAAACCATTTCATTTAATACACTAAAAAATGAAAGAATACAAAGCCAAAATAAAACGCTATAAAACAAACCTTTAAATTTTTTATATAAACTAAACAATTTTACCTCTTTACTTGAGGTGACTAAAGTTTATAGGGGTAAATTATTCTTTCACCTCATATAAATTCCCCAAATTTTTAAATAGACACTTCATAAAAAAATCCTCCTAAATTAGAATAGTTTAAATATATCATTTTTGTTCAGTAATATTAATATGTACACTATTTCCAAAATTTAAATTCATGTTGCCAAAAATCGATTTGTTTTTGCAATTGTTTTTCGTTCGCTTTTAAAGTCGATTTCATTAAGTCCGTTAAATCGACTGGCGAAATTTCTTTTATCAAATTCTTATATTTTGTTCTAGAATTTCTGTGAAGCTTTCCCCATTCTTCTTCATCACTCAATAACATAAAAACTATTGCTCTATCCGCAGTGCGTTGGATAGTTTTCCAATCTGGTTGCAAGATATGTAAATCACTAAAGCAATCATTCCAGTAATCCACCATATCTCTTTTAAGTTCGATTTCTACACGCCATAAATGTTCAGACATAACTTCAGCATCTGCATTATCTTTACGTTCTTGCTTTTTATTATAAATTCTAATAAATCTATTACTATCTCTCACGCCAAAATATTTTGTTTCTGGCTTACCATTACGACCATAAAAAATAGTTTTCTTAACTGCTTTATCAGACATTGCATAGTAGTCACTCAAATCATCTTCAAAATCAAAGGCTAAATCTGGTTCTGTTGCAAAGTTGAATTTATAATATAATTTTAACAAAAAGGAGTCTTCTGTATGAACTATTTCAGATATAAACAATTTAACAAGGATGTTATCACTGTAGCCGTTGGCTACTATCTAAGATATGCATTGAGCTATCGTGATATATCTGAAATATTAAGAGAACGTGGTGTAAACGTTCATCATTCAACGATCTACCGTTGGGTTCAAGAATATGCCCCAATTTTATATCAAATTTGGAAGAAAAAGCATAAAAAAGCTTATTACAAATGGCGTATTGATGAGACGTATATCAAAATAAAAGGAAAATGGAGCTATTTATATCGTGCCATTGATACAGAGGGACATACATTAGATATTTGGTTGCGTAAGCAACGAGATAATCATTCAGCATATGCGTTTATCAAACGTCTCATTAAACAATTTGGTAAACCTCAAAAGGTAGTTACAGATCAGGCACCTTCAACGAAGGCAGCAATGGCTAAAATAATTAAAGCTTTTAAACTTAAACCTGACTGTCATTGTACATCGAAATATCTGAATAACCTCATTGAGCAAGATCACCGTCATATTAAAGTAAGAAAGACAAGATATCAAAGTATCAATACGGCAAAGAATACTTTAAAAGGTATTGAATGTATTTACGCTCTATATAAAAAGAACCGCAGGTCTCTTCAGATCTACGGATTTTCCCCATGCCACGAAATTAGCATCATGCTAGCAAGTTAAACGAACACTGACATGATATATTAGTGATTAGCTATATTTTTTACTTTGCAACAGAACCCTTTTTATTTAAAAATCTCAATATTAATAAAATTAAAGCTAAAAAAGGACGAAAGATTGAATGGTTAGAATTTTCTTTTGAACCTGAGAAACGTATTCATTCGAAACGACAATCTAATATGATAAGTACAGGCAAACCAAAACAATATATAAGCCGTGAAATGACGCCACAATGGTTAAAAAATAACACTTATGAACCAACCACATCTAAGACATCTGCGTATACAGAAGAAGAACGTCAAGCGTTTTTACAAAAAATGAAAAAGTAAAGGAGACCCAGTTATTTGATGAAAACTGTAAAGGAAGTTTCTGAACTTTTAGATGTCTCTAAACAAACAATTCATTATCATTTAAAAAGTTTACCTTCAAATTTGAAGGTAAACAAAGTAGGTAACAAATCATTAATAGATGATAATACAATAGATTATCTAAAAACAATTTTAAATAAAAAAACGACAAAAGAATCGACAAATTGACGATTTAACAATTGCATTAAAACAAGAACAATCTTTGAATTTAAATAGCCAAAATATATTAAGTAATACCAAAAAAATAGAAACTGATAATATAGATTCAAAAGAAGATATCATTACTCCAAAAGCATCAAAAAAAAATGAACAAAAACAATCTATCTTCTCTAAAAAGAAATTATCACTTGTTAATTATAATATAGTTAATATTTAGCAAGTGAAGTGTGGTTTATCATATGCAAAAATCCCACTACTGTCCAAAGCAAAGTAGGGTTTTTATTTAATATACAAAATACAAAGCATTTCTATATTGACAAAGGATAAAAATCATACTAACTTATGAATATATGAGCATATATTCATAAGTTAGTATGATTTTCTTCGAGTAACAAAACATTAATTGAAATTTTATATTTTTTAACTCTATAGTTATAAAAACAAAAATTCAAATTATAGAAAATATTTTTCATCATTAAAAAGAGGAGGGATTAAATGGAAAACGATCACAATCATAATCATACACATGGCGCGAACAAAAAGACTTTATTAATTAGTTTTATTATTATTACAAGTTACATGATTGTAGAAGGGTTAGGTGGTTTCTTTACTAACAGTCTTGCGTTAATTTCAGATGCTGGTCATATGTTAAGTGATTCTATTTCTTTAGGTATTGCTTTAATTGCATTTACTTTAGGAGCGAAGCAAGCTAATACAAATAAAACTTTTGGCTACAAAAGGTTTGAAATACTAGCAGCTGTACTTAATGGTATTACTTTGATGTTAATAGCTATCTATATTTTTTATGAAGCTATTGAGAGATTTAAAAACCCCCCTGAGGTAGCTTCTACAGGCATGTTAATTATCGCCTTGGTAGGCTTGTTTATTAATATTATTGTGGCTTGGATAATGCTGCGCGGGAGCGATGTAGAAGAAAACTTAAATATGCGTGGAGCATATTTGCATGTAATAAGCGACATGCTTGGATCTATAGGTGCAGTTATAGCAGCCCTTCTCATTATATTTTTTAGATGGGGGTGGGCGGATCCTTTAGCAAGTGTGATTGTAGCAATTTTAGTACTACGTAGCGGCTTTTATGTAACAAAATCAAGTCTTCATGTATTAATGGAGGGAGCACCAAGCAATATAAATACAAAAGACATTATTAAAACTATTAAAAAATTCAAAGAAGTTAAAAATATTCATGACTTTCATGTTTGGTCAGTAACTAGCGGATTAAACGCGTTATCTTGTCATATTGTTGTAGAAGATACAATGACCATTACTGAAAATGAGTTTTTACTTAAACGTATAGAACATGAACTCAATCATCAAAATATTCAACATGTCACAATACAGACTGAAACTTCTAACAATAATCATAGTGAAAAATTGTTTTGTATCGTGAAAGAAGAAGACAGTCAACATCATCATTAAATAAACAGCCATTATTTTTTAATAATGGCTGTTTATTTAATTATTCCAATATATTTAATATATCTTTTTTGTTATTTTCAAATCCCACGTAATATTTAAACAACTTTTTTTTACCCCAAAAAATTTTTTTATAAAAAACAAATAAGGGAACAATTCGGTTGCCTGATATTTTTTTCATTTCTTCTTCTAAGTCCAAATTTTGACTTACATCTTTATGACTATAACTAATCTCTTGAGAGTTTAAATACCTTTTTGATTCTTGGCAATCAGAGCATGTAGGTCTTGTGTAAAGCTCAAGTTGTATATTTTTATCCAAATATATCTCTCCTAATATAAGTTTTAGCATACATTTTATACAAGTGTACCTCTTAAAACAAACTATAAATATTAATTTTTTATATGAAACTTTTGTATTGACTTATACCTACTAGGGGTATAATATAGATTCCAACAAGAGATACCCCGTTAGGGTATATGAGGAGGGGTGAAATTGAACACTACTACTGTTAAAAACAATGACGCATTGCTCAATAGACTCAAAAGATTAGAAGGACAAATGCGCGGTTTACAATCAATGATAGCAGAAGATAGATATTGTATAGATGTACTAGTACAAATAACAGCAATACAATCAGCCCTAAAACAAGTGGGTTTTATAGTAACTGAAGACCATATATCTAATTGTGTAAGTGAAGGTATTAAAAATGGCAACGGAGAAGAAAGTATCAAAGAATTGATGGTTGTATTAAAACAATTTTCAAAATAGGAGGAAAGAAATAATTGAGTGAAAATATTAAAAAAACCTCATTAGGTATCACAGGCATGACATGTGCAGCTTGCTCGAATAAAGTAGAAAAAAATCTAAATAAATTAGATGAAGTTAACGCTAATGTAAATCCTTCTACAGAGAAAGCTACAATTGAATATAACCCCAATGTTACATCATTAGAAGATATTGCAAATACAATTCAAAAAACAGGTTATGGAGTTTTAACCGAAAAAGTGGATCTCGATGTAATGGGAATGACGTGTGCAGCTTGTTCGAATAAAATCGAAAAAGTTTTAAATCGAATCTCAGGTGTAAATAAGGCTACAGTTAATTTAACCACAGAAAGTGCTACTGTAGAATACAACCCTGATATGACGTCTGTAGATGAATTTCAACAACGTATTAAAAACCTAGGGTATGAGGCACAACCTAAAAAAGAAGCATCAGAAAAAAGTTCCCAAAAAGAAAAACAATTAAAACGACAGTTAATTAAATTAGTTGTTTCAGCTGTTTTAGCAGCTCCATTGTTAATGACAATGTTCGTTCATTTATTTGGTATTCAAATACCACATATATTTATGAACCCGTGGTTCCAATTTGTATTAGCAACGCCTGTTCAATTTGTTATTGGTTGGCAATTTTATGTAGGCGCTTATAAAAACCTTCGTAATGGGTCAGCAAATATGGATGTTCTTGTCGCTTTAGGTACAAGCGCAGCCTTCTTTTATAGTATTTATGAATCGATTAAGTGGTTAATTAATACAAATTATGAGCCACACCTATATTTTGAAACAAGTGCTGTATTAATTACTTTAATTCTTTTCGGAAAGTATTTAGAAGCACGTGCTAAAACACAAACAACAAATGCGTTAAGTAAATTGTTGAATTTACAAGCTAAAGAAGCACGTATATTACGCAACGGTGAAGAGACTATGGTTCCTTTAAGTGAGGTAAAAGAAGGAGACTATTTAGTTATCAAACCAGGAGAAAAAATACCAGTAGATGGCAAAATAATTAAAGGTATGACTTCAATTGACGAGTCAATGTTGACAGGTGAATCTATTCCTGTTGAAAAAATGCAAAATGATAATGTTATAGGATCAACAATGAATAAAAATGGAGCAATTACTGTTGAAGCAACAAAAGTTGGTAAAGATACAGCTCTTGCCTCCATTGTTAAAGTTGTCGAAGAAGCGCAAGGTTCTAAAGCGCCAATACAAAGACTAGCAGATATTATTTCTGGATATTTTGTACCTATCGTTGTAGGTATCGCGATTTTCACATTTATTATATGGATTTCATTAGTTCAGCCGGGACAATTTGAACCAGCCTTAGTTGCTGCAATAGCAGTATTAGTTATCGCTTGTCCTTGTGCGTTAGGCTTAGCTACGCCTACTTCTATAATGGTGGGTACCGGAAAAGCTGCTGAAAATGGCATTCTATTTAAAGGTGGAGAACACATTGAAGGTACACACGCTATTAATACAGTTGTTTTAGATAAAACTGGCACTATAACAAATGGCACACCTGAAGTCACTGATTTTAGTGGAGATGATCAAACATTACAATTGTTAGCTAGTGCAGAAAAAGGTTCTGAACACCCACTAGCTGAAGCTATCGTAAGTTATGCTAAAGAAAAATCATTAGAATTTTTAGAAGTAGACCATTTTGAAGCTATACCAGGGCGCGGTATAAATGCAACAATTGATGGTAAAGAACTTTTTGTCGGAAATCGAAAACTAATGAGTGAAAAAGGAATCCAAACTAATGAAGCTGAAACAAATCTCGCTCAATTTGAAAAAGAAGGAAAAACTGCAATGCTTATAAGCGTAGATAACGAATTGAGAGGGGTTGTCGCTGTAGCTGATACAGTTAAAGATACTGCCCAACAAGCTATTCAAAAACTTCATGAATTAGGTATTGAAGTTGCTATGTTAACTGGTGATAACAAACGTACCGCACAAGCAATAGCAAAACAAGTTGGTATAGACACGATTATTGCAGAGGTTTTACCAGAAGAAAAAGCTTCTAAAGTAGCAGAAATTCAATCTGAAGGTAAAAAAGTAGCTATGGTTGGAGATGGTGTCAATGATGCTCCAGCACTAGTTAAAGCAGATATTGGTATTGCCATTGGTACAGGTACAGAAGTTGCAATCGAAGCTGCTGATATAACTATTTTAGGAGGAGACCTTTTATTAATTCCAAAAGCAATAAAAGCAAGTAAATCTACAATTCGTAATATTCGCCAAAATCTATTTTGGGCGTTTGGTTACAATGTTGCAGGTATCCCTATAGCAGCAATTGGTCTGCTAGCACCTTGGGTTGCGGGAGCAGCAATGGCTTTAAGTTCTGTAAGTGTTGTCACAAACGCTTTACGTCTAAAACGTATGAAATTATAAGAATCTTATATTTCTTGAAAGGAGGTGACAACATTGACTAACGAAGTTATTAATGTAGAAGGTATGAGCTGTGACCATTGCAAGCATTCAATTGAAAAAGCATTAAATGGATTAGATGGTGTAACATCTTCAGAAGTAAGCTTGGCGAATGGGAATGTGGAAGTTGAATTTGATGAAAATCAAGTAGCTTTCAACGACTTTAAAGAAGCTATTGAAGATCAAGGTTACGATGTAATTAAATAATTTAAATAGTTGGGCATATCGTTTAATGATATGCCCTTATTAAAAATTAAGGAGGATAAAAATATGAATCATAATCATGAATATCATTCAAACAAACCCGAAATTAAAGCAAATGTTGTATATAGAGATGGTAATATAGAAATTACGTTAGAAGATGAATTTAATAATGCCCCATTATTAGATACTATGCATGAAAAAGAAATGCATTTCGTTTTAGTATCTAATGACATGGAGAAATATTACCACCTACACCCTCAAAAAAAGCATGAAGGTTTATTTATAATTAACCAACAATTAGAGCCAGGAACTTACCAGGCTTTTGTTGATGTTACACCAAAAAACCATGTGTATTCCGTTCATCCTATTGAACTGCAAATTGGAGATAAAATAACCTCTACAACATCTTTAAATTCTGATAAAAATTGGGTAAAAGTTAACAAAGGAGTTCATGTAACTTTAAATTCTATAAGTGCTAAAGAAGATGAACATGTCCCTTTAACTTTCAATACAGAATTAACTCCCCAACCTTATTTAGGAGCTTTAGGACATGTGATTATATTTGATGAGCAATTAACTGATTATATTCATGTTCACCCAGAATCACCTGATTCTACAACCTTTTATGCTCATTTTCCTAAAAAAGGGATGTATAAAATTTGGGCAGAATTTAAATTTAATGATGAAGTGCATAGATTTACTTATAATATTAAAGTTGCATAAATCTATTAGCAAAAGCTTAAAAATCAGTAAATTGTAAAGAGTTATTTAGATAATACAAAACGCTTTATAAAAAATCGAAAATTTAAGATAGAAAGTTGATGAAGAAAGTATCAAAAAATTGTAGTGGTTGTTTATATTGCAACATTCACTGAATTTTTATAGTTAATAACCTATTATTTAAGGAGTAATTTATTGATTAAGTTTGAATATTTTGAGGAGAAAGATTTTGATTTATTAATAAACTGGATAAACTCTCCTGAACTTTTAGTCAAATGGGCAGGTACAGATTTTAATTATCCCCTAGATGAAGAACAATTAAAGGAATATATTAAAGACACAAATAAAGAAAATTCTAGTAAAATAATTTATAAAGTTATCATTGAAGAAAATAATTCAAAAAAATTATAGGTCATATTGCTTTAAATAATATAGATTTTAAAAATTGTTCCGCCACGTTAAGTAAAGTTTTAGTAGGTGATCCGCAAATGCGTGGCCAAGGATTAGGCCCTAAAATAATAAAGAAATTATTGAAAAAGGCTTTTGAAGATTTGGGACTACACAGAATTGAATTAGGTGTTTTTGCCTTTAATAAATCAGCTATTAAAAGTTACAAAAAGATTGGATTTATAAAAGAAGGAGAAAAAAGAGACTTTAGAAAATTAAATGGAGAATATTATAATTTATGGCAAATGAGTATGTTAGAAAGCGAATGGTCTTGAATAATTTTAAACAAAAATAGTCCTCTTATTTTAATAAGAGGACTATTTTTGTTTATTTAGAGCGTACTCATAATTAACAGAATATATAAATTTCAATTTTGCATTTTATTATTAAACAGTGTTATAATTAATCCAACAAATAGTGTGCTAATATGATGAATATTCAGCTCAATAACTATTCACAGTAGTTATTGGGCTATTTTGATTTTAGCTATCAATTGTCGCTAAATTATCTTTTACGGTTATTTAACAGAAGACCATGAGAAAGATTCAGAAACTGTTAATGATTTAAGACAAGGATTATATGGAAAACGTAGTTTAAGTTACAATGGGCTGCTTAATCAAAAATATAATTTTTTAAATTTAGATGATGTCGAAAATAGTAAACAACAAAAAACAAGCTTTAGAGAAAAATGAATTATCTAATAATAACAATTTTAATAAGCAGTTAGAACAAATTATTAATAAATATATTAATATTAATAATAATGTAAGTATTAAAGTAAACTTAAAAAACTAGTTTACTAAAATTTAAACAAGACAATCTTTA
>ERZ1464571.69-NODE-69-length-12063-cov-17.308628_pt1 | contig 12063 bp, 9 predicted proteins | sample MGYA00563956_ERZ1464571 | MGnify/ENA primary metagenome ERZ1464571 (study PRJEB39283, sample SAMN07833129) | human skin metagenome | isolation source: Scalp | host: Homo sapiens | place: India: Bengaluru | collected 2015-06-26 ...
TGCATATCAAGGTTATGTGTCAGGGATAGACCATCATATAAGAAAGGCATCAGCATCTATTAAAAAAGAGACAGAGGATGACTTAGAATTAGAATAAATCAATAAAAATAAGCACTCAAACAAGTATGATACTCGCCTGAGTGCTTATCTCATGAAAAGAGGAGATAAAAATTTAATAAGTATGATCAACCGATTAAGAACAATCATTACCTTACTTACAGCGCTTATTAAATAGTTCTGTAAGGAGGAACAATACCTTTGCATTTCTATGTTATTATAAGAATTCCGAGGTAGCAATGATATTGACTTAATATGAGCAAATTGATATTGGAAGCAAAAGAAACCCACTCGTTCGTTTGAGTGGGTTTTGAAAAATGATACGTATTAACTTGATAAAATTAATCATTTTATAGTTTAAGGAAAAGGAATGCATAATTATAGTAACACAAATTAATGTTTGTTACGCTAATAGTGCTGCTCAATATATAAAGTAGTAAACCATAACTATTCTTCGCATCTCTTGTTAAAAAGTTAATTTTTTGCTTTGTACAAGGAAAAGCACTCAAAATTGAGTGCTTTTTTCATATTAAAATTAAACTTTAAAAATTAAGACAGCGACACTGACATGTGTCGCTGTCTTAAGATATATTATATGAGTTCAAAAGATATATAGCTATTGTAGCATAATAGTGTTTTTATTAAAAAACAAGACGAAATAGTTTGAATTACTGAATAACTTATGTCTTAAATCTTTTAATTTATTTAAGATACGTTGTTATTAAGAAAATAAAAAAAGATATAAATCAATTATTTAGTTGATTTATATCTTCATATGTATTGATTTAAAATATTTACTACATTAAACCAAACGCTTTAGCAACGTCTGATATTACACCAATACCATTAGCTGCAATATCAACAATTGATTTAGCTAATTCGGCACTATCTCCAGATTGTGATGCTGAAATAGTATTAACAATAGCTTCACCTAATTTTGAAATATGTTCCATGAAAAACAAACCTCCTTACATATCAAATCATTACTCAAATAAAATAACATATATTACGATAATTCTCTTCTACTTTTAAATAATTGTAATTAAATTTACGTTTTCTTAAAAATAAATAAAGGGATTGCAATGTTGTTACTATTAAAATTAATAAAAAAACTGTGAATATAATAATAGCTATTTTACATGGAATTTTTTAATATCTTTTTATAAATCTTTTTATAAACCTTTTTAGAAGTCGTTTGAGCTTTAGAGCCACAGCTTATTTGAGATGTTTAAGGAGTAGTTTTGCCACATAAAAGGAGTAGTTTTGCCACATAAAAGGAGTAGTTTTGCCACATAAAAGGAGTAGTTTTTATTATAAACCTTCTTTTGTTAATTGACATTGTTATCAAAGTGTTTTAACGTGAAAATATCAATTCAATAAGGAGTATCATAAAAAAACATGCTCCTTATTGAAATAATTATGTTGAGGTATCTATATAATGACGGGAGAAACAGTAGTATACAAAAACGATTTGAATTTAGTTCCTTTAAGAAAATTCACCAGTACTGAAATTAATTTATTTTTTGCCATGTGTAATAAACTTAAGGAAAAAGAAACTAACACACTTCATTTATCTTTTGATGAATTGAAAGAATTGAGTAACTATAGTCCGAAAACACGTAATATTAATAGATTCGTTAAAGACTTGGATGATGTATATAAGAAAATGTTGGAACTAACAATTAGATACGAAGATGATGAGGTTATAGAAAGATTTATTTTATTTAATCATTATAGAATTCATAAAAAAGATCAATACTTAGAAATTTCAACTTCTCCTAATTTAAAGCATATACTTAATTCAATTACTAGCAACTTTACTAAATTTGAATTAAAAGAAATGACAAATTTGAAATCTACATATTCAAAAAACATGTTTAGAATACTTAAACAATATAAACACACTGGTTATATGAAAATTAAAATTGATGATTTTAGAGAACGCCTAGATATCCCTAAATCTTATAGAATGACAGATATTAATAAAAATGTTTTGAAGCCTATTGTTACAGAGTTAAACGCTATTTTTAACAATCTTCACATTAATAAAATCAAGGCTAAAAAAGGACGTAAAATTGAATGGTTAGAGTTTATCTTTGACGCTGAGAAGTGTATACATAGTAAACGAAAACCTGAAAGACAAGATAAAATTATGTCTAAGCGCTATAGTAGTCGAGAAAAAACACCTAAATGGTTAGAGAAAAAAGAATATACACAATCACACAAAATATACAATGAAGACACTAAATTAAGACAAGATAGAGAAGCATTTCAACGTCAATTAAAAGAAAAATGGGAGAATAGAGAATAAGTAAGAATGACAGTTTACTAATTTAAATATAAATTAGTCCTCCAAATGAATGAAGGACTATAACCATAATTAGTATAGAACACATTAATAATATTAACACTTTATGAGAATTAGAGAAATATTTAGTTTATTTGTCTTGAGTAATATTTTTCAGTGAATGAAATATTTAACCATTTATCAAAATTTATGAAATTTTGGTTAATTTCTTCTATTATTTCATTTCTGTATACATCTGCTTGTTCAATAGTTTGAATATAGGAATTTCTATCAACTATGTTTTGTAAATCAATATAAATAACTTGCCCCATTTTAGATATTCTAATATCTTCGTCTCTAATATTATATTCAATATTTTTTTTCTTTACTATATTATAAATATCATATTGTACTTCTTCTGAAGCAGACATTGATATAATTTCTTTACCATTTTTATATAGAAGTCTTATAGGCATAACTATTAAAATAATACCAGCGATTAAAACTAAAAAAGGATCTATGTAAGGAATTAGCCAATCAAATTTAGTATATTTTAGTATAAACATTAAAATAAAGCCTAGCACTAATCCAAAACTTACAAAAGTATCTAACAACCATTGAAGCATTTCTGCATATATTAAATCAGATTTTTTTCTATTTCTAGATAGAAGGAAACAGATTACACCACATCCTACAAAAGAAAAAATTCCGTAGAATAATCCTATATTGGCATTAATATTTCTACCGCCTTGCATAATCGCATAAATTGATGAAATTAATGATAATATGCAAAGAAGAAGAAGAATTGAAGAGTTGAAAACAATAGTAAGGGGCTGAAAAATGTATTTTCCAAATGGGAAAGACTCACGATTAGGTTTTTTTATAGTAATAGAAGTGAAAAGTGATAAAGCTGATATTAGTAAGCTTAAGACAGCATATAAACCATCAAGTAATACCATATCACTATTTGAAATAATACCCAGAAATATTCCAGTTACTGAAAAAATCAATGCTCCTAAAGTTGATATAAAAAGAATTCGGCTTATTTCGTTGTTGTGCATTTTCATTTTATCTTATCCTTTATTTTTATTAACATTTTCATTTTACGCCTATCTAAATATTTATTCAAAATTAATAATGTATATATTATATCCATTTCAAAAAACAGTCTAAGAAGTAAGAGTTACTTCTTAGACTGTTTTTGAAATTTAAATCATAAATCGTTTCTATTCATTAACATTTTTAGATTTTTCTGTATCGAATCTATAAGAAATAAATCCATAAAGAGTCCATCCAGCAAATGTTACAATAGCACCATAGTAAACAGCTATTCCTCCAGAAGAGTAAATAGCATATAAAGTATATATACCAGCTAGAATTGCTATAATATTAGTCCACTTCATAGTTTTATTAGAAATATTTGTTGATGTTTCTTTTTGCATGGTTTTAATACTTGCCATTGTTAACACATAAGGCACTGCATTAGTTACCACCGCTAAATTGACTAATATTGTAAACTGTTTAGATAAAGATGGACTAATTGTCATTAATGAAATTAACGTTTGTAATACAGTAATAATTACCATTCCAATTATTGGTGTACCATTGCCGATAGTTTTAGCAAAGATTTTAGGGAAATATTTTTCAACTGCTGAGCTTCTAAATACTTCTGCAATGGTAAATTGCCAACCAATCAAAGATCCAAAGCAAGATATTATCATTAAAGCAATAACAATATTACCAATCGTAGGGTTAAACATATGACTAAATGCTAAACCAAATGGTGCACTAGATTTAGCTAAATCTTTAATAGGAGAAATACCTAAAATTACATTTGTAGATAAAATATACATTATTGCTGCACCTATAGTACCACCCATTACAGCAATAGGAACATTTTTCTTAGGATTTTCTACAGCATCACTATTAGCTGCAGCAGATTCAAGACCTAAAAAAGCCCATAGTGTTATAGAAATAGATTTACCCATTCCTTCTATAAAGCTATAATTGTGAGGGTTCCAAGATGTTGCAAAGCTACTTCCACTAAAGTAAAACCAACCAACAATACTGATGAAAATTACAGGTAAAATAACGCCCCAAACTGTAAACGTACTAATTCTTCCTGTAATATTTGCTCCTCCAAAGTTCAATATTGTTGCAACCCATAAAACTACTATAGTCCACATTGCTGTTGCCAATGGTGATAAATGAACATTAAATAAAACAGCAATATAACCTACTGAAGATATAGCAATAGCCGCATTAGCTATAACTAGAGAGAGTCCATAAGTGTAATTAGTAAGGAAGGCTCCAGCTTTGCCAAATGAGTATTCTGCATATCCTCCCATTCCACCACCTTTTGAACTATATAAGCCAGCTCTAGCGAATATAAAAGCTAACATTGTAGCTCCAATTGTTGTTATAATCCAAGAAAGTATTGACATTGTACCCACTTGTGCCAGATTAGTAGGTAGCATGATAATTCCTGAGCCCATCATATTAACAGCTGTAACAATCGTTAATTGAGTAACGCTCATTTTTTTCTTTTCAGACATAAAGATCTACCTTCCTTATTTAGTTATTTATCTAAAACATAACCAAATGCTTTGATTCGATTATCAACATTTTCAAAGTAAACACCTTGAATTTCTGGAGCAAATCCTGGAAATTCATTTATGCCATCTTCTAGTATTTTGAAATATGTTTTTGCTGTTTCGCTCCATTTTTCTCCTGGAACTACACAGAATATACCTGGCGGATAAGGTAAAGCTCCTTCAAGAGCTATTTCACCTACAATGTCATCTAATTCGACTAATTTAGCATTATTTCTTAATAATTCAATATTTGCGTCATAAGGTTTCATTCTATACTCAGGGAAATAATCTTTTAAGAACATTCTTTTTTGGAATTCTTTAGTATTATGCTCTTTATAGAAATCATGTAATTCCTGACACAATTCACGAATTGTATAATTTTTATATCTTTCATAGTTACTATTATATAGTCTAGGTAAAACCACTTCTAAAGGCGCATCTTGATCAATGTATTTTTCAAATTGAATCAATTTAGATATTAAGTTATTCATTTTTGCATCGTCTTCTGCGGGTGTCATTAAAAATAGAATAGAATTTAAATCATTTTTTTCTGGTACTATACCATTTTCACGTAAATAGTTAGCTAAAATAACAGCTGGTATTCCAAAATTCATATAAGAATCATCTTTAGAATCTATGCCAGGAGTTGTTAATAGGAATTTATTAGGATCAATATAATATTGGTCCTTACCATAGCCGTTAAATCCATGCCATTTTTCATCTGGATTAAATTTCCAGTACTCTAAATTGCTTATAATTTCATCTGTACTAGCTTCTTCCCAATTTTTACCTTGAACTGTTTCTGGAATAAATGGTCTAATATATTTACATTTCTCTATAATTTTTTTTCTAGCATTAGTAGAAACAGTTAAACAGTCATTCCAAAGCTTTTCACCTAATTCTCCCTCTTGCATTTTGGCATTTATATCTAAAGAAGCAAATAATGGATAGAATGGTGATGTTGAAGCATATTGCATATATGCATTATTAAATCTTTTATGATTGATATAACGTTTTTGTCCTTTGATATGTTTGTCTTTTTTATGAATTTGAGAAGCCTGAGAAAATCCAGCTTGTTGTTTATGTGTTGATTGTACTACTAAGATACCAGGATCATTTTCGTCCAGGTCTAATAATAGTGGAGAAGATTTTTTCATTAATGGAATAAATTGTTCATAACCAACCCACGCTGAATCAAATAATATATAGTCACATAAATGCCCAATTTTTTCTACTACTTGTTTAGCGTTGTAAATTGTTCCATCGTAAGTGCCTAATTGAATGATTGCTAATCTAAATGGTCTATCCCACTTAGCTCTCTCTGGATCTACTTTAGCAGCTTGTTCTCTTAAATATTGTTCATCAAAATCTTTCTCATAAATACCACCTATAAAACCATAAGAGTCTCTTGAAGTTTGCATATAAACAGGTCGGCCACCATCTTTAACAAGAGCTGAATTATAAGCTGATTTATGGTTGTTTCTATCAAATAATACTAAATCATCTGGCATTATTGCAGAAGTTATAGCAATATTATTAGATGTCGTAGAACCATTCATAACAAAATAAGTTTTATCTGCATTGTAAACTTTAGCAGCATGTTTTTGTGCTTCTACAGCAGGACCTTCATGAATTAATAAATCTCCTAAATCTACATCTGCATTGCAAATATCGGCTCTAAATAAATTTTCTCCGAAAAACTTATAAAATTGTCTTCCGGCTGGATGTTTAGAAAAGTATTGTCCTCCTTGATGTCCTGGACAGTCAAATTGAATATTACTTCTTTCAGAATAGTTTACTAAAGTATTAAAAAATGGAGGGAGTATATTTTTTTCGTATTTAGATATTAAATATTCTATTTTTTTTGAAGTATAATCTTTGTTGAGGTTATTAACATCAATGATAAAATCCACAGATTCAAGATTTATACTGTCTTGTGAGTGCTTGTTGTTAACATTTTCATAATTAGTAACTATTATTACCGGAATTCCCAAATTTTTCTCTATCATTGAATCTACAGAATCAATTTCATAATCCATCAAAATTATTGCGCCTACATCAATAAAATCTGTACTGCTATCATAGATTGAGACAACATCCCTACTACTATTAAAGTAATCTCTAGCTTCTTCAGAAGTAGCAATCTTTAAAAAATTCATAATAACTAACCCCTTTTAAATAATTTAATTACTTTCAAGATTATAGTACTACTTTCCTAAAAAATTGTTAATACTTTCACAAGTAAAAATATATATTAATTGTTGACGTTTTCATAAAAGATAAAAATAAAACCACTCAGTAAATGAGTGGTAACACGAAAAGTGAAAAAGACAAGGAAATAGTATATGATAAATTAACAAGTAATATCATCTATAAACGAAGGATAACATACGATTATATTTTGTACATAACACTATTAACTGATCGATATTGGAAAATATTATAACCACTTATTATATAAAAATTAATGTAAAATAGTTTACAAGTAAAGAAGTTACAAGATATACTGTAATTAACAAATTGTAGGTGTACATCACTGTACGCAAAGCCCCCCACGTAGCTTGCCGGCTGTGGGGGGCTTTTTACTATCGTTGTTTCAAACTATCATAAAAATAGTTTGCCATAATACTAATGATGAGTGGATCAACGATATTTAAGATAACAAATTGTAGGATATCCAACACTATACGCACACCTCCTTTCTGCACAGGAAGTGCTTTTTTAGTATAACAAAAATTTTTAATTTAAAACGATAGTTTAGGACTTGCCATATGAATAAAGATACAAAAGTTCACTTGATGAAAAAGAATGAAAACGCGTCGTTAAAGGGATGTATAAAAGTTGTATAAAACGGAATGATGACAAAAAGGGACAAACGCTGAAATGACGGCGTTTGTCCCTAATATGTTAGTTGACATAATTAACGATTATAGGTAGTGGAATTGTATAAGTTATGCATTATGTACTTGTTTATCTTTAAAGTTCAACTCTTTCTCTATTGTTAGTGGTTTGCCTGCTGGTGTACAAAATATCATCATAATAATACCTGTAACTAATAATAGAAGGAAAGAATTGAACCACGAGTGAGTTAAATCGTGTAAAAGACCAAAAAACAAAGGACCAATAGCAGCAATAAGATAACCTAAGGATTGTGACATTCCTGATAATTTAGCTGCTGTCATACTACTCTCTGTTTTAAGTGAAAAAAATGTATTAACAACTCCAAAAGAAATACCACTAGCAATACCAACAAGAATGACTCCTAGAATGACAATATGCGTATCAATTAATATTAAAATAGTTCCTATAAAAAATAATAAACCCGATGAAAATACCACCCATTGTTGTTGTTTCATACGTTCAACTATAATTGGAATAATAAAAGTCATCGGAATTAAACAAAGCTGTAAAATAGTTAAGTAGGTTCCAGAAGTATTTAAACTGACTTGCTTAGCTTTTAAATACTCAGGCAACCAATTAAGAAAGGAATAAAAAATAAGAGATTGACTTCCAATGAATATTGTAATACGCCACGCCACTTTAGATTTCCATACATTTGTAGTAAATTTTTCCATACCTCTAACTTTAAGTTGGTCATGATTTATCTGAAAAATCCATACTATCAAAGTACTAATACTCACTATGAAGATAAGATTTATAACAATACTATAATGCCAATGCGAGAGCAATGGTGCGGTGATAAATGAAGAAAGAGCCCCACACAAATTCATAATAACCGTATAGAGACCGGTCATAATTCCTATTCGCCTAGGGAAACGCCCCTTTATTACTGCAGGCGTAAGTACATTACCATAAGCGTTACCTATACCAATCATTAGTGTACCAATTAGTAAAAAATATATATTAGCAATTGAACGCGTGAGTAATCCTAAACAAATAAGAATTAAGGCACAAAAAATAGTACGCTCTAAGCCAAAGGAGTTTCCGGATTTAGCTGCAAATAGTGAAGCAATTGCAAAGGCTAATAATGGCATTATAGTTAATAAGCTAATCAAACCATTGGATAAATTTAAATCAGACTTAATATAAGGAATAGCTACACCTATTGATGTTATAGGAGCACGTAAATTTGAACCAATTAGCAAAATACCTAAAATAAGTATTATTTTTTTTTGTTTAATTTTCATGAGTTATCCTCCTTCATATAACACTTTAAAGGAAATTTATACAACTATAAAGTATGCGTGTTAAAATTAAACAAATTACAAATATCGAAACTTGGAGATGCAAATATGGAAGATATTAAACATGTAGTAGCTAATAACATTAAAAAGTATAGAAAAGAAGAAAGACTTACTTTGCAACAATTATCTTATCTTACAGGTGTGAGCAAAACCATGCTTAATCAAATAGAAACAGAAAAATCCAGTCCTTCTATAACTATTTTATGGCGTATATCTAGCGGCTTAAAAATACCTCTAAGTAAACTTATTTCATCACCCCATAAAGGTGTAGAAGTGATTGATAAATCTGAAATTCAAGCTATTTATGATAATGAAAAAAGATCTGTCAGCTATCCTTATTTTTTATATCAAACAGACCAACCTTTTGAAGTTTTCCAAACTGAATTAAAACCCTACAGTTCTTTAAAACCTGAAGCACATCATCAAGAATCAACAATATTTTTAATGGTTACAAAGGGAGTAGTAAATATGATTATTGAGAATAATAAATATTCTTTATCGCAAGACCAAGCAATTAAATTTAATTCTCATTTACATCACGAATATTTAAATGCAAGTGAAAAAACGATATCATTTATTTCAATTTTACATTATAAAATGTAAAGTCTATTTGAAGTTCTTTTCTTTTTAATTACAGTACTTTTCTTTAAACAATAGTGTTATATAATGAAATCGTCGTATGCTGAGCAATTAGAAATATTCTTATAAAAGAGGTACTAGTATGACTTTTTCTATTCAACCTTTTTGTTTAGATCACTTAGTTGATATTAGTCGCATATGGAATGATGTTATTATAGCAGGAACCCACTTCCCGCAAGATAAAACCTTAAGCTTAGAGGAGTGTCATTCTTTATTTACTCAAGCATCATATACAGCTGTTGCTGTACTTAATAATGAAGTTGTCGGCGTGTATATATTGTATCCTAATAATATTGGACGATTAAGAAAAGTTGCTAATGCATCATATGCTGTTGATAAGAAAGCTAGAGGTAAAAAAGTTGGAAAAGCACTTATTATGCATTCACTAAACAAGTCTAAAGAACTTAACTTTCGGATATTACAATTCAATTCCGTCGTTGATTCTAACTCAGGCGCTAAATATCTTTATAATAAATTAGGATTTAAACATGCTGGTTATATTCCTAATTGCTTTAAAATGAACGATGTTAATTACCAAGGAGTTAACATTTTTTATTATGATTTAACGACATTTTCTAATATTCAATACCATAATTTATATTAAAAATTTTATGAAGTAAATATTAAATCGAACAATAAAAAAGCAAGCGACTATCAATCATCGTAGTCGCTTGCTTTTTTATTGTTCTTTCAATCGTTTAATCGCATTTTTCAGTTGACGATCATCGCGATATGTATTGAAGTTTAAAAATGCTGTACTATCAAAATGTTGTAATAAGTGATGAAAGACGTCATTTTCTTGTCTCAGTTGGTCGATTTCATCTTCCAACTGATGAATATGATGCTGGAGTGCCTGATTATTCGATTTGAGTGCCTCGTTGTCTTTTTTAAACAATTCACTGACTTCACTGGATTCTTTAATTTGTTCGATGACTGTCGGTTTAATGCGATTACCAATGGCTGTATGACGTATGTATTCGGTCACATTCATCTCTCGAATATCCGCAAGTGCACAAATCTTTTCGTATTGCGATTGACTTACACGAATTGTTAAAATTTTTTCTTTTGAATTTTGTTTTTTTGGCATTGAACCACCTCATGATTAATATATGATAAGCATACATATGTGTGCTTATCTTTATATTAATATAACATACATATGTATGCTAATAAATATGTATGATTCGAGGTGGTATGAGCTAACATTTGGCATACAGCTTTTCAAACATATTTGTTTGATAATGCGTATGTCATTTGTTAGCTATAGAACGGAATTCAAAAATATATTTTTGAATGTAGTGATGGCCTCGCCAGAGCGAAGATAACTCTTACATTTGAATGTAAGAGTATATCGAGCTATACTCTCACCGCTACGCCTCAAACATATGAGGCGTAGCGGTGAGAGTATCCATCATTTTACATAAGCGAAGCATTGTCGAAGGTAGACAATCACAGCGCTTGTAAAATGATATTTGCGAAGGTTCTCGAAAGTAGAGAACCACAGACAAATCAAAAAGCTTCGGGGAGGGCGCTCAATTTGAAATTAGCTTGGAATACGCAAAAAAATAAAATGAGCGATGTTAAAGGCAAAGAGATGGAACAAGAACGTAAAGGGAGAATCAAAAACGATGAGATTGATTTGAAACGGACAAACTTAAACTTTGATTTAGTTGAAAATGAACGTCATTTGTATCATCGTGTGAAAGATAGAGTCGATTATTATAGAGAACAGGGGTCACGTGTACAGAAAAATAGTGTAGTGATGTATTCCAATATCATTACGTTATCGAAAGAAGAAGCCGACCGTATGGGAGAGACACGTACAAAGCACTACTTTAAAACATGTAAAGATTACTTCAGTGAACGTTTTGGCGAAGCCAATGTCGTTTCAGCGAAAGTGCATATGGATGAATCAGCGCCTCATATGCACCTTCATTTTATACCTGTTAATCATCAAGGGCGATTATCAGCTCGTACAGCTATGAATCGACAAGCCATTCATCACATCCATGATGAATTAACAACACATCTGTGCCAGCAAGGTTTTGATGTTGAACGTGGGAGTACTGATGATAATAAAACGTATATTCAAGATATTCATGAATACAAAAAGAAAGCAAAAGTTTTAAGTGAATTAGACCAACAAATTGAAACGAAAAAACAATTGTTGAGGGATATCAACGATTTACACGATGAAAAAGAACATTTAACTCGGGATATTCAAAACTTAAAACGGAAAAATCATTTTTTACAAGAGGATTCTCAACAGGCTCAAGAAGAT
>ERZ1464571.70-NODE-70-length-11886-cov-8.932804_pt1 | contig 11886 bp, 9 predicted proteins | sample MGYA00563956_ERZ1464571 | MGnify/ENA primary metagenome ERZ1464571 (study PRJEB39283, sample SAMN07833129) | human skin metagenome | isolation source: Scalp | host: Homo sapiens | place: India: Bengaluru | collected 2015-06-26 ...
TCGTTAATTTAGTTTAGTGATGTTTATTAAATTATACGAAAGTGCCTTATTTTTTTAGTATTTCACATATAAAGACAAAGTATTTTGGCGAGACTCTTGAGGGAACAGGACAAGCTGAAGACTACAGGCTGAAGCTGTCCCCTAAGAAAGCGAGCCAACAATACGAAGTATTGTAAACAAAGAAGCCAGTAAATGAATTATGAAAACTCATTTACTGGCTATTTTGCTAGGAATTATGTCTCAGCCTCTTAGCTATTGGCTTTGGATAGCTAAATTTAAAATACGCTTATATCAAGTTTTTTAATTTCTAGTTCTCATTGATGAATCTGAACGATGAATTTAATATGAATATGATCTCATTCTTTTTGATGTATCATGATTCTTTATTAGTGTTGTCAAAATTTCGACCTTCAAGTCCAGCCAATTCTTCTTTCGAAGCTGCAGGTGCTTTCATTTCAAATATTTCATCGATAACTGTGTAATCGTAATAACCAAGACGTGCTATAGGTCTGATTGACTTAATGTCTAATTTTCCGTTGTTCATAATTACTCTATCGTCAATATGCACTTGTGCTACACGACCGATGACTATATCCACAGTTGAAACAGGGTCTCCAGTGGGAATTCTTACTGTTTGAACGTATTCACATTCAAAATGAACAGGTGATTCCTTTACCCTACTTCCAGGTGCTTCGATACATGCTTCTTTCGTCACACCAGCAAAGTCAAATTCGTCATCTTCTGGAGGTAATGCTTTGGATGATAAATTTACTGCTTCACGTAAATCATATGTCGCCATATTCCATACAAACCAACCAGTTTCTTCCGCATTTTTAACTGTATCTTTTCTTTCATGATCGCCAAGCACTGACTGATTAGCCGCAAACATTACCATTGGGGGAACCCATGTGAGATTTTGATATTGACTGTATGGCGCTAAGTTATCTTTACCTTCTTTAGATATTGTAGAAATCCAACCTATAGGTCTAGGCACTGTGCTACTTTTGAAAGGATCATGTGGCAATCCATGACTTTTAACACCTTGTTTTGGTGAATAATTCATTTTATTTTCACCCCTATCGTTAATCATTCTATCAACTTAAGGTTACATGACTTAACTTAGCATTGTCTAATATTTATCAATCATTTCATTATAGTTAAAAGTTATAAATAGTATTTTCGACTTTTAACAACCAATATTACTTTTATCATTTGAAGCTATTTTCAAGAACGTTGGTCACCTGGCATAAATATTGATACAACTAAAGCAATCAGTCCGACAATAGCAATCATTAAAAACTGTAAGAAAAAGTTAGACAGTTCGCCTACATATAACATTAATATAGGTGCAATCGCTGTTCCTAAGAATAATACAAATGTATTAACAGATAAAAAGAAACCTTGATTGTTTTTTACAACTACACCTACTTTTGAAATAACAGTAGGAATCGCAAATGCGATGCCTGCAACAAACAACACACTAAATGTTGTAATAAGTATAATATTCGTAGTTACACCCATGAGTATGAGCGACACAATACATGTTGTTAATGCGATAGTTAGCAAGCGCTTCATACCTATACGACTGCTTAAACGCCCTGCTAATAGAGATAATAGCATGCCTATCACACCGAACAATTTCATCATTGAGGACACAGACATATCTCCCCCAACTTGGTGTGATGTGACATATTCATTTAAAATATCATACATACTTATAAACATAACCAATAATGTTAGTGAAATAAATAAACAATAGAAAACTTTAAGATTGTCTTTGAAATCTTTAAAGTTATTGAAAAACTTAAAGAGTTGTATATCAGGATTTTTATGTGGACTCTCAGGTACATTTTTATAAATAACTAATACGAGAATTAAATATAGGATTGTTAAAATAAAATATACCCACTGCCAATTCAAATAACTTACCACTAATTCACTCATATTTTGCCCTAACACACCTGATAACATAAAACTTGTACTGATAAAACTAATTGCTGTTACACGTTTCACACGTGGATAAGTTTCAGTTGTATAAGTCATGACTACAGGAGAAAATGATGCAGCAAAAACGCCTTGTAGTGCTCTTAATATTAATAACACTGTAAATGAATGAACAATACCTATCATAAGACAGATGATAACTAATGCACTCATACCTACTAAAATAGTTTTAATTCTGCCATACTTTTCAGAAATCGTTCCATAAAATAGACAACTGATTGAATATGTTAATGAGAATAAAACACCGTTTAAAGTTGCTATAGATTCAGGAACATGAAAGTCTTCTGCGAAAGTTGCTGTAAGAGGTAGAGCCGTATATAAACTTGCCATTACAATGATACCTGAAATAAACATGATTGTCGTAATGAGATTATAGTTTTTACTTTCTTCCATCGATTTCCATACTCCTTTCTAAATTTTAATCAATACGATTATTATGACAGGTTGTTTCAAATTCCTAAAGAGATATTTAAATTGACGAAAAATTAAAATAATATAAATACACTTGTATACATTTAATTTCTTTATAGACACATGAGAGCTGAAAAATTGACATACATATTACTTCAATTTAAGATTACCATTACCTTTTAATATCTATATTTCACAAACCTATGATTAAATCGTTAATATATTACAACATTTCTGTTAAATTGTGCATTTAATTTTTATTTTAGGGAAAAGAGATGTCTAGAAGGAATTCATATTTACAGATAAATAGGAGGAATCTTTAATGATTTTACGTTATGCTACAAATTTAAAACTAGCTAAAGAATTATATGATGCAAGTAAACCTAAATTAAAAGGAGATCAAGTTATGATTGAAACATTCACCAATACATTTGGTTTACCGGAAAACTCAGTTAAGTTAGCAGGTCGCGTTGAAGCTGCAGCTGCTGGTTTATTTGCCGCAAGTTTTTTAAATAAAAATATTTCACGCTTAGGCTCACTTGCAGCAATTTCAGTACTTGGTGTTGCAGCTTACAAACATTTTGAAGCAGGACACGGTAAAAAAGGTGCACAACATGCTTTAGACTTATTAGGTTTATCAACACTTAGCTTATTAGATACTTTTTCTTGTAAAAAATAAGTACTTCAACTTATAAATATATATTAAATAAAATAACAGCGGTAATTTCCTTATTAATCTTATCAAGGAATTACCGCTTCTTTTATGTTATCTTTCAATGAAGAACATATGCATTCAATTCATCAGTCTAGATGAATACGACAATGATTATTTCTTATATTTATTAAGCAATACTGGAGGAACATGACATAAATAATAATCCTCCGGAAATTTCTCAAGATGATTTTGATGTTCTTCGGCACTCTTCACATAATTACTTAGAGGTTGTACTTCGACCATTACTTGTTTCGCGTCTTCCCTGCTATTAATGTAGTCTTTTGCTTCATTTAAATGCTTCGAACTTTCACTGTACACGCCTGTTCGATATTTTTGTTGTCTTGACCTTGTTGATTTAAACTATAAGGATTTATCATTTCAAACAAATAATCCAGCAGCATATGTATTGAAGTTTTTGCAGGATCAAAGTGTATCTTCACACATTCAGCATAGCCATCATAAGGAGCATCTAAACATTTCGACGTACCATTTGCCCTTCCAGCTTCTGTTTGAATAACTCCTGGAATCGTATTAAAAAAAGCTTGAGTTCCCCAAAGACATCCACCAGCAAAATATACCGTTTCCATATCATCACTCCCTAAAACAAATGTGTTAACTCACTTTTCAATCATAAAGAATTCAAAATAAGTCTCTCAGTTCATTCAATTACAATCAAAATAAGAAAAGAACCTGTACCTATGATTGATGTATCAGGTTCCATATTATCAACTTGATTACTCTGTTCATTCTGTCTTACTATATCATCAATAATTTGATACCCTTCACAATATTAATAATAAATAATACAAGCGAAGCGATAAGTAGAATACCTCCAATAATTATTCCTATCACTACTACAGCGACTCCATTTGTCGAATCAATCAAGGATAGTCCAACAGCAAATGATATAAGTCCTAATACCAAACACACCCAACTCAAAATATGGTTAAATAATGCATTTCTTGAATACGTAGATGCTGGTGGTTGTCCAACAATCCATACGATTAATGGAAACAATACAGGTGCGAAAAATACACTTAGATAACTTAAAGCCCCTAATACATCACCCGTTTTATCATGATAACTTTTATCAAAATTTTCCATACAATTAATCACCTCAATTTAAATATAAACACATTCTGAGAATTCATTTAAGTGATATGGAATACAATTACAATATTGTAAGTTTCGATACAAAAATACTGATGATTAACCACTTAATGCTTGTACTAATGCGTATTTAAATATTGATACCGGCACAGCATTAGCATGACGTTGTTGTAGTGCTAAACGTGTTTCAAATTGACCACGATGATTTCCTATCTCTTTCAAAGCGTTACTCAACTGACTTATATCATTTACAAGAAACTGATTTTCTATTGCAACGAAATCTTGGTTATGAACAACCTCTTTATATCCCATAATTAACAATTGATGATTATATGCGCTTCTTACAGCATTCCCTATTTCGTTTCCCTCATTAATGTCTAAATAGATATCACATTGTTGATATAAGGTTTGAACTGTTTGATCTTTAATTATTGGATATAATTTAACATTTTCATATTGCGATAAACTTAATAATTTTGAAGACATCTCAGTTTTAGCGCCTATGTGAAATTGATAATCTTTATGCAAACGTATCAACGTTTCAACATGTGGTATTTGATCTGAATTTGTTAAAGTTAATACATTCTTAGAATAGTGATTCCGTTTATACATGTCATATAAGTAACCAGATGCATATACTGTCTGTTGTTCTTCACTAGATAGTTGTTCCTTGATCAATTTGTATTCATTTTGATTAGGGACAATAACGGCAAACCGACTTTGAAGGTTTGGTGATAACATGACTTTCATATTTCCTGGGACATAACCCTGAGATTGTTCTTGCCAAAATAAAATACCTTTTTTCAATGTCGGCAAATGATAAATTGCTAAAAATGGTGTTGATAAAGTATTAAATATAACTTCTTTTATCTCAATGCCCATTTCATTCAAGTAAAATTTAATCCACTCTGTATATGACTCAAAAAAATAAGATTTCCCTTCATATTCTACAACTACATCGTTAGTTACATAATTCTCATAAATCACTTCTTTACCTTCACGTGTCATATACTTTTTTAATATTGCATTACCTAGCAAATCGTAAATTGTTTCAGCAAATTTAAATCCTTCTTTTGTATAATAATCAACCGAACGCAAACGCTGTTTTGAATCAAGCCACTCTACATGGCTAACTACACGTGTCTTATAATGTTCCTTATAAAAGATTTTACCTCTAAGCTCACCCATATCTGTAATGGTAGCCATTGTCGCATCTCCTTTAATTTCCCAAAAAGGCGGCGTATCAATATCATTAAAAAAAGCAGGGGTATCATCTTCATAAATTTGATATGCTGCGAAAAAACGATACGGCGATGTCACATCATCAGGTAAAAATCCATCATCATTAATTACAATCGTAAAGTGATTGTAACCGGCATGCTTAAGAGATTGATGTAATTCCTGTGTTTCTTGATTATAATTTTCGAATAAATTAATCATATAGCACCTCTTCAATGAGTTGTCTCCATAGATCAACAATATGGGATGTTTTAAATGATTCTGCAATGTCATACGATACCTCATGTGCCCTTATGGGACCATCTTCAAAATATCGAATAATCATATGAGCGATTTGCGTTGTGATATCATCAGTAGACGCTTGTTCAAAATCTATCGGTATCAAATAGCCATTTTGATGATGTCGAATAAATGTCGGACTGCCATAATTCACATCAAATCCAATCATACCTAAACCAGAGCCAACCGCTTCCATTAATGTCAGTCCGAACCCTTCACTTTGTGAGGCCGCTATGAATAATTCATATTGCTGATATATTGTACGAAGATTTCTATGTCCTTTAATTTGTATGTAATCCTCAGCACGATGTTTGGTAATAATATTTTTAATTTTTTCTTGTTCTTGTCCTTGTCCGTAGATATCAAAACTCAATTGAGGTAACTGATGTTTAGCTTTAATCACAGCTTCCACTATCCAATCAACATGTTTTTCGTTAGCAAGACGTGATGCGGTCATGATGGAATATGGTTTTCTTTCTTTTTCAGGATATTGTAACGATTCTATACTACCTACTGGAATTGTACGTATACGTGGACAATCATTCTTATATTGTTTAAATTGTTCACTTAGTGTCTGCCTTTGCAAATCTGTCGCTGTGATAAAGAAATCAATATGCTGTGCATTTTCGAATTGATACTCATAATAATTATTCCATAAAATGTGAGTCCCATCAGTCGCACCTTCACTGAAATGTTCAGCGTGTACGACTACGCCAACTTTACTGGACCCCTTATTTTCTAATATGGATTGTCCCACATCAGTTGCTCGATCAATAATAATAATATCGTCTGAATTCAATCGCAATTGGCGTATAAAGTATGCAACTAGTGCTTGCTTACTGTATAAACGTGCATCATCAAACACAAAAACATGTTCATCTTCATCTATATATTCACGATATGCAATTGATCCATCTTCATTATAAAATTGACGCATATATATTTTAGCTTTATTGTCAAAAGGAGCATAATACTCCGAGAATGTTCTTACATAGCTATAAAAATCTTTCCTAATTAACATTCCATTCACCACAAACTCTGCACGATCAACGTAATGTTCGTTAGCATTTTTTAAATAGCAGGTTACGAATGTTTGCTTATTATTTAAATAGAGTCGTAAGACTTTACCGTTTTGTTCTTTTCGAGTAACCTCATTACCTAACTCTGAAATTAAATCATCAACTGTGTACGTTGTAGGAGCGATTTTTACGTCTGTGAAGTATTGATATAGCCAAATAACTTCATCATCTTTAAACCCTATGTTGCTTGTGAGTGTTTGAATATTTTCTGATTGAATAAAATCTAAAAATATAAATTTTGTTGGATAAGGTAATTGCCTTAATAGTTTTGCTCGATACACTTGTGCATATTCAACACCACTACTGGCCCAACCGATTCCAAAATTGATATTATAAATCGTCATGTCTAACACCTCTTTGTTTATGGGAAATGAATGACCATATCTCCGTCCTTATCAAAGGCTAGAATACTTAAACATAAATTTCTAACCATCTTCCTTTTTATATCTTCAGACATATATTCATATGTTTCAAGAGCCACTTTATGATATTCAAAAATGACATTACGCTGTCCATTTTGTCGATTGTTTACACTGGCTTTAAGTTGTTGTAAGTTATCTACTTGTTCAATCCATTCGCTATCTATCGCTTTCAAAATTGATTTTTGAATGAAACGAAGTTTTAAATATGAATCCGCAGCAACTTCTAAACTATTGTTAAATTGTTGAGTAAATTGTTGTATTAAGAATTGTATGATTTCTTCATCATTTTGCATATTGATATTTGATACATCTTCATCAAAGACAAAACTTAAGTTTTCGTATATATAATTCACAAGTGCACGTTCACTACTTAAGCCAAAATTTTTAACGTCTTTTGTAAACACATCTCGTGCAAGCTGTTCAAAATTAAAATCATCAAAATCGCTTGCTTCAAGTATGTAATTACGTTCAGCATAAATTTTATCTCGTTGAACACTAATACTTTTTTCGAATTCATTTGCCATTTCTCTATTTTTCATAGCAGTCTCTTCAGATACACGTTGCGCTTTATTAACAATTGACTTTACACGTTTTTTAAAGAGTGCACTACTTTCTAGTTTAGATTCATCCATCGTTTGGAGATTTTTATTTTCTGCCAAGTTGGAGTTACTCCAACGTTTTACTAAATCATCATCAAGTGATACAAAAATCTGTGAATATCCAGGATCTCCTTGGCGACCTGAGCGTCCTCTTAATTGACGGTCAACACGACTGTTATCCATATGTTCATTAATTATCACTGCTAAGCCACCGATATCATGAACCTCTTTTGATAACTTTATATCAGTTCCACGCCCTGCCATACTTGTAGCAACAGTAACTGCAGATATTTGTCCCGCCTCAGCAATCATTTGTGCTTCTTTAGCTACATTTTGAGCGATTAATAAATTGTTGGGTATATCACGTTTAAATAACTCAGCTGAAAAATATTCTGCCGCTTCTGCAGTACGTGTAATTAGTAACACAGGTTGTTGAGTTTCATGTATATCAATCACTGTCTTTAAAATTGCATCGTTCTTTTTGTCACCATTAGCAAATACTCTATCAGGTCTATCATCTCGTTCAATCGGACTGTGCGTCGGAATCTCTATAACAACTTTTGAATATAAATCAAAGAATTCTTTTTCCCCTAATTTACCTGTTCCAGTCATACCTGAAAATTCATCAAATTGCTTAAATAAGTTTTGGAATGTTATGGTTGCCATCACACTCATATCTTGAGAAATTTCAACATTTTCCAGAGCCTCTATAGCTTGATGTAAACCAGACTGAAGCTTTGTTCCAGGTAGCATACGACCAGTTATTCTATCTATAAGCACAATCTCACCATCAAAAATAAAATAGTCTAAATTATATTTGAATAAATACTTAGCTCTAAGCGATAAATGAATCATCCTAACTAAATCAAAATATTGCTGTTGGTATATACTATTCACTTTGAAATAATGGCTTGCTTTTTCCGAGCCTTCATCAGTAAGCCACACTTCTTTTTTATTAAAATTAACTATGAAGTCTTTATCTTTCTCAAGTGTTTCAACAAACGTTTTAACGATGTGAAATAAATTAGATTGTACACGTGGTGCACCAGAAATAACTAAAGGCGTTTGGGCAGCATCTAATATAATAGAATCGACTTCATCAATAATTGCAAAGTTTAATTTCGGTAAAAATTTGGCACGGATATCATCAGCTAAATTATCAATTAAATAATCAAACCCTATTCGCCCATTAGTCGTGTAAACAATGTCATGGTGGTACAGTTCATATTTTTCATTTTCAGCGTATTCATATTCTGGAATGTCCACAAATCCTAATGATACAGACAAGCCTAACCATTCATATAGTGGTTTCATTTCTAAAAAATCACGCTTTGCTAAGTAATCATTTGTGGTGATTAGATAAGCACCTTTACCTGTAAGTGCATTTAAGTACAGAGGCATGGTAGCTGTAAGCGTCTTACCTTCTCCTGTTTGCATTTCTGCAATATTCCCCTGATTCATAGCGATTGCTCCTAAAATCTGCACATCTTTTGGATACATACCTAAAACGCGCTTAGAAGCCTCTCTAACTGTTGCATAAGCTTGTGGCAGAATGTGATTGAGTGAAGCTTTATTATCATTTAAATAAACTTTAAATTCTTTTGTCTTCGCTTGAAGTGCTTCATCACTAAATTTTGAGAACTCCTCACTAAGCGCATTAATTTGATTTAATATTTTGCGCAATTTTCTTAACCTAATATTATTAATAATTTGGTTGACACCTTTAGCCATTCATATCACTCCTGTGATAGTTTGATGAGTCTAGATGATGTGTCCTTATATTGGTTATTATTTGATTAATTACTTTAAGTTTTTTCTTAGGATCTATATATTGCGTTGCCTCGTAAGCTTGATTACTATCTTCTCTTAATTCTTGCACAATTATATTGTGAAAAGATAGATGATTCATGCCAGCATTAATAAGTTCTAATTCATATGAATATGCTTCTCTAGGATAGACAATATTTTCTTTTTTATTTTTTATAATTTGATGACTAAGAATTTCTTTATTCTTACGATAAAATTTCATTTTAAAATAAGCCGCACCCTCAGGTTCAACTTCAAAATTAAATTGAAATTGATATTGGTGCCCTTTTTTTAAAATAGGTAGCTTAGGACTTACACGGTCTTCTGCAAAATCAGTTAACATATACCAATTGTGAATGATTGTACCGGATGGCATCAAAGGGTTCTCAAAATAGATATTATCTTGATTAAAGCGTAATTTTGTACCATACATAAAAGTTGATGAATTAACTAGTCGCCATTTGACTTCAAATTTCCTATCTTCTTGCATGTGTTACCCTCCCAAATCGCTCTTCCATGATTAAATGATAAAAATTAATAAACCAATGAGTAACAGTAGCAGAATCATCATTATGTCTACCAGGAATTCTTTTACTTATCACACGTGCATGTTGTTTTGTAAGAACAGGCAATAAATCTTGAAATGCATATTTGTCATAATCATCATGCTCCATGTAAGCAATCGCAAATGTGGTCATTGACAGATTACTATGCTGAATTTGCTTCCAAAAATGATTATCTAACTGAACAACATCTTTGTTAGTTATGCCATTTTGATTCAATCGCAAAATATCAAGTGACGTTCCAAAATCGTTTGGACGAACGAGTTTCATATTATTAGCAATAGTACCGAGATTTATCAAAGGTTTTCCTACAATAACAGCCGCTGGATTTAATTTTGTAGCGTAATAAAGTGCGCCAAATGATCCCATTGATAATCCAGAAAGAATTAATTGGTTGTTCGCAAATCCCAAATAATCCAAAGCATTTTGGATGACCTTACGGATTGCCTGTTCATAATTCTCTGACCCTAGGTAAAAGGCACCACCTTCGATTCTAGGATCAGCTATTAAAATAAATGGAGCATTCATACGTTTCATCATAAAGTACCCTTCAAAGCCCTCAGCAGTACGATACCCACTAAAATATACATTGAGTGGTGGTTTTAAATCTCCAGGATGGAAGTAATGTATAAATTCCTGCTTATTTTCATCACTATATCGTTTTCCGCCTAATATGAACTGCCCTAATTCCAAGCGTGACCAACGTTTATGAATAGCACCTATAAATAATGTTCCTTTACCTTTAGCTTTGATTGATACACTCACATATGTTTGATAAGGACGAGCAGGTAGTTCTATGGGAGTGTCTAAATCGTCTTGTTCATATATTAGCTTTTCTACTGGTTGATCAGTTGAATAAACAGGCGTCAATCTCAATGTATATTGTATTTTAGCATCACCTTCAACTTTAAATTCTGGCCATATTTGATTCACCTTATTGGCATCAGCAATAATATTTTGACTCCATGTAATGAGCGGTTGGTATGATTCCCCAAATCGTCCTGATACTTCAATAGACTCATTTCCATTAAATTGATAAGAACCATCAAAATGAATACTAACGCGACAATGAATAGGTTTAACTTTATCTCCATATTGCCCAGGAAATGTAACTGCCTCTAGTTTTTGTTGTAATTGTTCTTCATTTTCATAAATGAGTGGTTTTATAAAATTACGTTGTATTGTCTTATCTTGTTGATATCGATTATCCCAATAGTCATTATCAATCACAGTATTATACGGTGTACTGACTAATGATAAAAGTTTCATTAATGAATCAGAATATTTTTCACGTACAAAAACAAAATCAAATTGTCCTTTTTCATCTAAAATATGTACTACAACATCTTGATAGCCACTTTCAAAATCAAACAAACCAACATCAAAATAATCCCATTCGACATTACTTTTTTGATTAAATAAAGAACCTAAATCATGACCACCTACTTGAAGTACTCTAAATTTACGTGCCACTTGAAACATCACCTTTAAATAACTGATTAATTTGATGAATAATATTAATTGAACTAAAATCATCCGATAATCTCATGGAATATGCATAAGAATAATTCCAATTTTTTAAATGTACCTAAAAATAAACAACTCATTCTACAATAGGTGATATCTCGTCAATTATATATCCATTCTCAAAATGTTTAG
>ERZ1464571.71-NODE-71-length-11655-cov-25.054741_pt1 | contig 11655 bp, 16 predicted proteins | sample MGYA00563956_ERZ1464571 | MGnify/ENA primary metagenome ERZ1464571 (study PRJEB39283, sample SAMN07833129) | human skin metagenome | isolation source: Scalp | host: Homo sapiens | place: India: Bengaluru | collected 2015-06-26 ...
TCGAATCGTCGGCTTAATAGCTCACGCTATGCCGACATTCGTCTTCAAGTTTAGTTAAGGGTTCTTCTCAACATTAATAAATTTTCTCGGCATAAATACATGTGGTATGCTCAATACAGTGCTCCTTTTAATTGCACAATATGATAACTATTCTCCAAACCACTCAAAAATGAGTGGTTCTTTTATTTTGTCTTTTAAGCCCTTTCTAGGACGTTTAATCATCTTGAACATAAAAAAGCAAACAAAATTTTTTCGTTTATCAGAGAGGCTATAAATCACTTTAAAATTTATTTTTCAAAACTTTTAAAAGGCCAAATGTAATTTTTATATTGATTACTCTCTTAATAAAAAACTAAACTAAAACTCGGAAAAACCGGTGTATAATGTAACTTTAATATTCTAAAGAGTATAAGAGGAATCCTGCACAAAAATATATCCATTATTTAGTAACAATTTTAGTGTAATAAACCTACATAAATGTTATCATTTATGTAGTGATGTAATATATTCTTATTACATATGATAATGAGATTTTTCTCTTATCATAATTTTCCCTATTCTTTTCATTTTTTCGTAAAACCATTCATTAACTTGAATGGTTCTTTTTTGGAAAATAAAGATATTGATAAGTAAGGCTATAATACTTAAATGTCAAAATTCATTACTTTTAAACAGTATAATTTACAAATTGATTTTACTGAAAATAATAAATTAAGCCTAAATCTTGTTTTTCTAGACCTGTTATAGTTTTCATTAATGTACTTTTTTCGGCTCCATTTTTTCCAATTAGTCTATGGATTTCTCCAAAATCTATTTTCATACTTACATCTTTTAGAATTTTTAATTTTTAAAAGACTTATAGATATTGCTTATTTTGTAACGGGTTTATTAATTATTCTCCGTATAAATAGGTATGAAAAATACCTAAGAATAAAAGTTCATATTCTTTTAAAGACTCATCTAAAAGTTTAAAATAAATAGAAGCAGGTGAATTCGCAGGATTCTTCCATTTAGCTATCTTTTTTTGTCTTTTTATTAATTATGAAAGCCCACTCACCAATATTTTTTGTAATTCATATTTTTGATTAAAAAAAGTAAAGTTAGTTTCACTGTTTTTTTTATAAGACATAGTATAAATATCTTTTAATAATATATATGATGAATTAACAACACATCTGTGCCAACAAAGTTTTGACGTTGAACGCGGGAGTACCGATGATAATAAAACGTATATTCAAGATATTCATGAATACAAAAAGAAAGCGCATGTTTTAAATGAGTTAGACCAATAAATTGAAACGAAAAAACAATTGTTGAGAGATATCAACGATTTACACGATGAAAAAGAAGACTTAACGCGAAATATTCAAAACTTAAAACAGAAAAATCATTTTTTAACAGAAGAATCTCAACAAGTTCAAGAAGATATCGACCTATATAAGCAACTGAGGACGATTTTAAAAAAGAGACAGAGAAAATTTAGAATTAGAATAAATCAATAAAAATAAGCACTCAGGCAAGTATGATACTTGTTTGAGCGCTTATCTCAATGAAAAGAGTAATTAAAAACTTAATAAGTGTCGTCAGCTTATTAAGATCAACATTACCTTACTTACAGCGCTTATTAAATAGTTCTGTAAGGAGGAACACTGCCTTTGCATTTCTATACTATTATAAGAATTCAAAGATAGCAAAGATGTTGACTTAGTATGAGTAAATTTATATTGGAAGTGAAAGAGAACCACTTATTCGTTTGAGTGGTTCTTGAAAAAATGATACGTATTAACTTGATAAAATTAATCATCTTATAGTTTAAGGAAAAGGTATGCATAATCATAGTAACACAAATTAATATTTGTTACACTAGCAGTACTACTTAATATATAAAGTAGTAAGCTATAACATTCTCCGTATTCCTTTTTAAAAAGCTAATTTTTTACTCTCTACAAAGAAAGGCGCTCAATTTTGAGTGCTTTTTTTATAATAAAATTAAGACAACGATACAATATAAATGTCGTTGTCTTAAGAAATAATGTATGAGTTCAAAATGTATATGTATATTATAGCATAATCACGTTGGTTATTTTAAAGAAAAGGAGTGCGCAGTAGTTTAAACTACTGCGCACTTTGTATCACATGTTAAACCTTTTAATTACTTAAGACCTGCTGCTGTTAAGAAAGCATCGATTAATTGTGCACCATTATTGACAATATCTGAAGCACCATTTCCAAGGAAGTGTGTAATTGCTTCTTTGGCACCAGATACAGATCCGAAAATGTTACCAATTGCTGAACCTAAATTTTGAAATTGTTCTTGCATGACAAATGCCTCCTAAAAATAGATTTTATGAAGTTTTATATCGCTTCACACCTTAAATGTAATAAACTTTAGAGACAATGTCAAAGATTTAAAATCATTATGTATTATATATTTCTTAGTAAAAGTCCAAAATACAAGAAACAAAAAATTCTTTAGAAATACCATAACTTAAGTAAACTTAATATTAACTGCTTTATATTGAACTTTTTAATATCTTTTTATAAACCTTTTCAAATATGATTTAATCCTTAGAGCGACAGCAAATTTCATAACATAAAAATAATGATCTTTTTGGAGTGATATATGTCGAACGGAACTGTTATTTATCATAATGAAATGAATTTGGTTCCTTTGAGAAAATTTACTTCTGTTGAAATAGACTTATTTTTTGCTATGTGTAATAAGCTAAAAGAACAAGATACTAATAAATTATATTAAAGAACTGACTAATTTAAAAACTTCGTACTCTAAAACCATGTTTCGCTTACTTAAACAATATAAACATACTGGATATTTAAAATTATCAATGGAAGATTTTAGAACTCGATTAGACGTATCAAAGTCTTATCAAATGTGTGACATTACTAAACGTGTATTAAAGCCAATATCTAAAGAGCTTACACCTATTTTTAATAATCTTAATATTAATAAAGTTAAAGCTAAAAAAGGTCGAAAAATTGAATACTTAGAATTTATCTTTGACGCTGAGAAACGTATTCACAACAAACGACAGCCACAAATAACTAATATAGGTAAGTCGCGCCAATATACTAATCGTGAAAAGACACCTAAATGGTTAGACGAAAAGATATATAAACAATCTCAAGAGTCACATGGCGAAGATGCAAAATTAAAACAAGATCGAGAGGCATTTCAACGTCAATTAGAAGAAAAATGGGAGGAATAATAATTTAAATGAGCTACATATATATTTTATTCTTATTTCCATTAATAATGGGATTTATTGTACCAATAAAAAAGAAAAAACATGACTAAGGAGAGATAAAAAGTTATGAGTAATAGATATAATATACATCCAGCATTATATATAGGTGGATTTGCGGTATTTTTTAGTTTTATATTTGGATTTCCTGTAGGAACATTAATGGGACTAGCTATAGGAATAGGAATTAGTAAAAAAAAATAAAAATTTGTAAAAGAGTTTACAGATGAAGAAGTTACACGATATACTATATTTGACAAATAGCAGATATATCATTGTATGTGAAAACCCCCAGCGTGCCGGCTGGGGGTTTCTTTTTACTTATGTTCTTGTTGTAATAGATAAAGAACATAACCAACAATAATTGAAAAAATGAGCTTATCTAATACAAATAGCAAGATTATCATTGTATGTGACACCTCCTTTGTGCACGGAAGTGCTTTTCCAGTATAACAAAAAACTACAATTTAAAACGGTGTGTTATCACGTGAAATTGTGAATAAAGATACAAAAGTTCTGTAAATGAAAACGTATGAAAACACGTGAGAACAACGATGTATAAAAGATGAATAAACGATAATCACAAGACAAAGGCTTAAACGTTGATTTAACAGCGTTTAAGCCTTTTTGTGTAGTTAACATAATTAACTATTATAGGTAGTAGAATTGTATAGTCTATTCATTGACTGAATTATATCAATAATTTTATTCATCTTACTTTTATCATGTGACACTACTCCTACAACTCTTTTATAATTTTGTAATTTTTTTTGATATAAGTTCATACTTTCAAGTCTTGTAGTCAATGATTGGGGGGTCAAAGTAATACCTTTATTTGCTTTAACATTAGCCAATATAGTTTCATAATAATCAACAAAATTAATATGTAGCTTATCTTTAAGAGAATAACTTTTAAGAAAATTATATGTATCACATGGTGGTGTTTGTATATAAATATTCTCCTTTTTTAAGGATTTTACATTAACTTGCTTAGTGTTTGTAAACTTATTTTTATCAGCATAAGCTACAATAAAATCTTCAGTATAAATTTTTTCTATATAAAGCGAATCATTCCTTAAATTTGTAATATCACCGATAATAACATCTATATTATCTTTATAAAGTTCTTCAATTAACACTGAAGTACTATTTTCAATAACTAAAACGACATTTTTAGTAAGATAATTCCTCTCATGTAACTTATATAATGAAAAACTAGGTATGACTCCCAATCTAATTTTTCTATTTTTAGAATTACTTATTTTATTTTTTAAATCTTTTATTTGCTCGTTCATTTTTAAAAATGAATGAAAAACAATATTTCCACTTTTAGTTAAAAAAATTCCTTTAGAAGTTCTATAAAATAAATCACAGTCAAAGTAATTTTCAATACTTTTAATTCTTTTGCTTAAGGCTGGTGTACTTATATTCAATTCTTTAGAAGCTTTATTTAAACTATTGTATTCGACAACTTTAATGAAGTCTTTCATATAATTAAAATCCATAAAATCCCCCCCATAGTATTAACTATTGCTTTATACCTATATTAAGACATTACTTATTCATATATTTCAAGTAAAGATTTATCCTTTTAATAACAGAGGAGGTGAAAAGATGATTTATTTTTCTACAGCTGAAGTAGATGACATAGATAGTGTCGCAAGCTTTCGTATGATTTTATTAAATAATGGTAAATCACATTATGGAAGTGCAAATAATGATGAACTTTTAAAAATTAAAAATCATTTTAAAAGTTGGATGAAAAAAAATTTAAAAAAAGATGATGTACATATTGTTATAAGTAAGAATGACGACGAAGAAATTATAAGTATGGGGATAGGAATAATTGATAACCGTGCCCCTGTACAAGGATCATTAAATGGTAAAAGTGGTTGGATTTCAAGTCTAATTGTTCATCCTAATTACAGAAAGCAAGGGCTTGGGAAAGAAACATTGAATACATTAATAAAATGGTTTGATATGAACTATGTTTCAAAAATCATTTTACATTCTACTAAAGAAGGCGAATTTTTATACAATAAATTAGGATTCTTAAAAGATAATGAGAATATATTTATTAAAACTATTTATTGAGGAAGGAAACAAATATGAATGTTTTGATAATCGGTATGGGGTTTGCAGGAAATATGTATCAACAAGTTTTATCCCATCTAAAAAAATATGATAATTACTCATTGAATATAGCTTATCACTCAAAAAGTAGAAACAATTTTTCAATAAAATACTACTCAACTCTTAGAACTGCACTTAAAGAACATAAACCTTCTTTAATAATTGTTACCGTAAATGATGTATATCATTTAGAAATTTTAAATGAACTTAAAGATTTTAAGGGAACTATTTTATGCGAAAAACCTCTTGTTGCTAATCAAGAGCAATTAGACATAATAAAAAATTCTCTTTCTAATGAAATCAATTTAATTTTAAGTACCGTTATTCGTTTCTCACGTGCGTCTCAAAAACTAAAGAATTTTTTAAAGAATAGAAAAACTTCCATAAAAAAAATAAATTTTGTTTGGAAAAAAAATAGAATTAATGATTACCGTCCCACAGTAGGAGTTATCAGTGAAGTTATTCATCCTTTAGATACCATTCAATGGCTTTTAGACAAAAATATTAATATCCAAAATACATTAACGACTTCATCTAATTATTCTGTTGATAGAAATAAAAAAACTTTAGATAGTGTATTTATTTTAGGAGAAACTGATGATAAAGAAGTTATTTCTGGATACAGTAGCTTTATTAGTTTACAAGTCGAGCGATCTATTGAAATTGTGTTAAAGGATCTAGAACTAGATACACATTTTTTTATTACATTAACTTTTGACAAAGACGAATGGTTCTCAGATAAATTAATTATTTTTCAAGAAGATCAGGAAGGTTATAAAGAAATAATTAACTTTAATAGTATGGATATTAAGACTCATTATAGTAAAAAAATAGAACGCACATTACTAATGGTTAAAAATATTTTAAATAGTGAAATGAAATCTACTGATCTTTGTTTAAAAGAGGATACATTTAGTATCCAATCATTACTTAATGACATTTCAAAAAATGAGCCTAAAAGTGAAATTGACTATGATTTTTCTTCAAAGAACATTTTAAAAAAGAATTCAACAACATTCGATAGGATAGGATAATAATGAAAAAAATATGGATTTTAACTATAGGTATGTTTGCCTTAGGTATGGATGCCTACATTGTAGCTGGATTAATACCTTCAATAAGTCAAAGTTTTAACAAAAATAGTTCTGCTATTGGTCAGGGAGTAACAGTTTTCACATTATTTTTCTCTATTTCTGCACCAATTTTTTCAACAATATTAGCTAAATCGCCAGTAAAAAAAATATTAGTGATAGCAATCAGTGTATTTACTTTAGCCAATATTATAACCGCAATATCTATGAACTACACGGTATACATCATATCAAGAGCAATCGCTGGATTAGGAGCTGGCGTATTCTCACCAATAGCGATAAGTGCAAGTAATCATTTAGTTTCAGAAAAGCATAAAGGAAAAGCAATCGCATTTACAGTAGGTGGAATGAGTGTAGGAACTGTCATAGGAGTGCCTCTTGGACTAGAAATTTCGAAGCTTTCTAATTGGAGATTTGCGATGTTGGTTATTATTGTCATTAGCTTTATTGCATTGATAAGTATTTCTATACTGATGCCTAAATTTAAAATACAGGCTCCTCCAAATTTAAAAGATCGTTTTCAATTATTCCTAAACAGACACGTCCTAAGAGTTATTTCAGTCACATTATGTGCTGCTGTCGCTAGTCTAGGTTTGTATACTTATTTGGCCGATATCATTAAAGCAAATACGGATATAAAAAGTTTAACTTATTACCTTACAGCCTGGGGCATAGGTGGATTAATAGGAAGTTTTGGCATAGGTTTTGTTATAGATAAATTTAAAAATACAAGACTTGTTATGTTGATTATTTTAATTTTATTAGCATTAAGTTTTGTTTTAATTCCTGTTTCTATCAAATTACCTCTATTAGGCTTACTACCCTTTATTCTATGGGGGGCTATGGGATGGGCTACACAAGCACCCCAACAACATATACTACTAAAAAATCATCCTAAACATGGAGGTTCTGCTGTAGCTTTAAATAGTTCTATTAATTATTTAGGCAGTGCTATTGGATCAGCAATCGGAGGAATTATTTTATTTAATGTTAATAATACAAACGTACTAATATATAGCGCTTTAGGAATTACTATTATTGGTATTTTATTACAATTGTTAAATATTTCTATAGATAAGGAGAAATTATAGATGTATAAAGAACAAAGTATCGCTTTACTTAATGATTTAAAATCTAGTAATCAATATAGAGAATTTAAAGAGATAAATAGAATAGCGGGAAAGTACCCTTCAGCTTATAATTTTAATAATAAAATTAATGTTTTTTGTAGCAATGACTATTTAGGAATGTCACAAAACAAAGAAGTTATGCTTTCAATGATAGATGCAATAATTAAGTTAGGCGCTGGAGCTGGGGGCTCTAGAAATATCGGGGGATCACATAAATACTTCTCTATGTTAGAAAATATGTTAGCTGAATGGCATCAAAAGGAAAGTGCACTGGTATTTCCTACTGGATATTCTTCAAATGATGCTAGCATTCAGTGCCTTTTAAGGAAATTTCCTGAAATGATTGTATTTTCAGACTCTAAAAATCATGCTTCTATAATTAATGGCATAAGAAGCACTAAGAATCAAAAGATAATTTTTGAACATAACAATACATATGACTTAGAAAGTAAACTAAAAAATTACTCAAAAGATACACCTAAAATAATCATATTTGAATCTATCTATTCTATGGATGGTGATGTTGCTCCAATTAAAGAGATAGTAAATTTGGCTATTAAATACAATGCTCTAACTTTTTTAGATGAAGTTCATGCAGTAGGTATGTATGGAAAAACAGGAGCAGGATATGCTGAGTTAATAGGTATATCAGATAAAATAGATATCATTCAATCAACTATGGCCAAAGGAATTGGTATCATTGGAGGATATATAGCTGGTGAAAAGAATATTATTGATTTAATTAGGTCATTTTCTTCTGGTTTTATTTTCACTACAGCACTTCCACCTTGTATAGTAGCAGGTTGTATTACTAGCGTAAACCACATTAGAAATTCTAATGAAGAAAGAATCAATTTAAAAGAAAAGACAAAGTATTTACGAAAAAAATTAAGTGAATACAATATTCCAGTTCTAAAAGAAAGTACTACACATATCGTTCCTGTAATTATAGGAAATAGTCTAAAATGTAAACAAGCCTCCGAGAAACTTTTACAAGAATATAATATATATGTCCAACCTATTAATTATCCTACGGTGGAAAAAGGTACTGAAAGATTTAGAGTTAATGTAACACCTAATCATACTCATAAGGACATTGATCATTTATGTAAATCTATCCATTCAATTTTCAGAGAATTAAATATTTAAGATTTTTATTCTATTCGAATTATTAAATAACTATTTTTTATACTTCACTCAATTTTTCTAATGAAAAATTGAGTGAAGCTGAAGTATTTTCACCAGTAAACTAGCATATCTTATAAAATGGCTAACAAATCCAATGGTTGTCCTAACAAACTAATTAGGAGCGATTAGCATAGTTGCTAGTCGCTCATTTTATTGTTGTTCTTTTAATCGTTTAATAGCATTTTTTAATGGACGATCATCACGATATGTATTGAAGTTCATAAATGCTGTACTATCAAAGTATTCTAGCAAACCATAAAATTAAAGAAAAGTAACATAACTGGTTATTATAGGTAGTAGATTTGTATAGTCTATTCATTGACTGAATAATATCAATAATTTTATTAACATTAAATTATTAGAATATTATCTATATTTATAATATATTATAAATACTAGTAAAGGAGGAATTTAAAGATGTTAGTAACTATAGTAAGTTGGATACTTACATTCTTAACTCTTGTAGCTATCGGCTCTTTAATTACAAAATTTAAAAATAAAAGTAAATGATTTATAAGTTTATGAATCACTTGCTTTTATATTGTTCTTTCAATCATTTAATCGCATTTTTTAATGAAGTTAAAGAAAAGTAACATAATTACTGATTACGATGAGAAAAACCATAGATAGCTAAATATATAAGCATAATAACTATGAAATGAATAACTCCTAAAAATAATGCAAAATCGTCAGCCATAAAAGGTTCAAAGTAAAATTCCGGCTCATAATGGCTCATAAACCAATGAACACATTCCCAAGAAAGAAATATTCCAATGCATCGACTTATTATAATACTTATATTATTTTTTAAGCCGAATTTAAAAATAGATATACTTATTAATATAGCAACTATTATAAATGGGATGTAACCTATTAATAAACCTGTTTGATAATCCGTAAATAATCCGATAAATTCTATTGGAACTAAAGATAAAATTAATATAATGATTTTTAACCATTTCATTTTAAAATTTCCCTTTTCAATATTATTTTTCCTTCAATATCATTTTATTAATATAATTAGGTAGAAGTCTACGCTGTCTCTAAGTGGTAGATGAATGATCTCTATCTTTTATTATGTTATACATTTATATTATTTTCTGTAAGGTTCTGATTCTAAAAGATATTTATAATAGGAGTCTTTCTTTTGTAAATCTGTTTCCCCCCACACCTTATATTCTTTATCATCTGTCCATGGTGCTGGTGCTGGTGTCACGTTATACTCATACTCACTATATGGTTGATCTTTAAAAACAATATCTTTTTCAGCATCTCCCATCATAATATTAAAACTCATTTTTTCATTTTTTATTTTTTTATCCCAACCCTTACGTTCTATAACGTGATCGATGATTTTCTCACTCTTGTGTTTCTGATAAGTAATCACACTAAAAGTCCAAACTGTTAAGGTAATAATGATAACAATAATAGAAGTTATTAATGTTTTTAATATTTTATTCATTTTTTAATTTCTATACCATGCTGTTTTAGGCCAGTTTTTATGTTTAGGTTTACCTTTCCATGATGAGCAATCTTTGACACCTTTTCTATAAATACTATTCAAACCATCGCATTTAGTCATTTTTCCCAAGGAAGAACATTTATAAGCTTTGGCGTGATACCAGCAGTCACTTTTATAAAAATCTACATAAGCTCTAGGATGGTTTTTTGACCAGTATCTATGATCAGATTTTGTTCCGTTAAATCTATTACAATGTACATGAGCCCCTTTTTTTACTTTTTGACCATCGTGTTGTCCGTTATATGATTTACCACTATAAAAGGTTATCCCATCCGGTATTTTTCCATCATCTTTCCCATCCATATTACCAACAAAATCAGAGAAATTAATTACTTTTGTATTATTTTCAGCACTACCATCAGCTGAATAACTTGAAGTTTTATTCTCTGGATTAGGTAATTTGTCTTCTACAACGACTTTATTTCCATGTTTAGTTATGTGGAAATTATTATCTTCTTTTTCTATTTCTTTAAATTGTTTCATCGTTTTGGAATCAACTTGAGAAGTATCATACGTTCCCACTAATTTAATATTTTGAGGAGTTGAATCGTGACTTTCTTTTGCGTGAGTTATATTTGTTTGTACACTCGCTATCCCTGACCCCGATACTAAAATGCCCACCAAAATTAGTTTTGCGAAATTTTTCAACTTTTTTACATCTCCTTGAAAATTAAATATATTATGTAGAAAAAATATACACTTTTAAGTTATCATAAATTATAAAAATTTTTTTGAAAACTAGGTGGACTTTAATGAAAAAAGTATTCTATGTTATTGGTATAATAATTTTTTTAGCAATTTGTTATATTTTTGTAAACTTTTTCTATTTTGATTCATGGGCGTGTCATTCAAGTGAAAAGCAATTAAATAATTATGTTAAGCATAAAGATACTAAGAAATTAAAAGAGGTTGCTAGAAATAATAAAACGTATCAATTCTTAAAAAAGCAAAATAAAATTTCTATAGATGGAAAATCTGATAATCAAGGAAGTGGGCATATAGGTTATTATCGTATTGATATCAATGGAAAACCAGCTGCATTATTTATAAAAATTAAGCATTCATTTCTTCCAGAAATACCAAAGGTAAAAACAGTAGAGTTAGATAAATAAAATATCTGAAAAGAACGATAAAAAAGCAAGTGACTATGATGATTGCTAGTCGCTTGCTTTTTTATTGTTCTTTCAATCGTTTAATCGCATTTTTCAGTTGACGATCATCGCGATATGTATTGAAGTTAAAAAATGCTGTACTATCAAAATGTTGTAATAAGGGTTCTGTTGCAAAGTTGAATTTATAATATAATTTTAACAAAAAGGAGTCTTCTG